>ERZ779798.9-NODE-9-length-107249-cov-6.41417_pt1 | contig 107249 bp, 103 predicted proteins | sample MGYA00433090_ERZ779798 | MGnify/ENA primary metagenome ERZ779798 (study PRJEB29588, sample SAMEA2151468) | human gut metagenome | biome: human gut; feature: human-associated habitat; material: faeces | place: Denmark | collected 2008/2010 ...
TTTCTATGTCTATTTAAAATCTTTTTATTTTTACCCCAGAATATTTAACTCATATAAATTTATCCTTATATAAAAAATTTTCATTTTATTTACATTGTTTCTATGTTAGAATATGTATAGAATTTATTATTAAGGGAGAACTAATATGGAATACCTAGATATCTATGATAAAAATGGAAATTATATTGGAAAAGAAACAAGAGAAAATGTACATAAAAACGCTCTATGGCATAAAACAGTACATTGTTGGCTATATGATAAAGAAGGAAATGTTTATTTTCAGATAAGAGCAGATGTTAATAAATTATATACGACTGCATCTGGACATATTAAAGCCGGAGAAACAGTTAAACAAGGATTTGCACGAGAAATAAAAGAAGAAATTGGAATCAATGTAAATTATGAAAAAGCAGAACTTGTAAATATATATACTTTTACTATGGACAAACAAAAAAGTGATGGTTCTATGTTTCGAGACAGAGCATTTTCCAATGTTTATGTTTGTGAATATAATGGTGATGGAAAGGATTTTAATTTCGATCAAAATGAAGTAACCGGACTTGTAAAAGTAAATGCACAAGATACATTAGATCTAATAAATGGTACTAAACAATCTATATCTTCTACTGTCTATAAAAACATCCATAATACTGTTGAACAGCATGATAAACCAGTTCTTTCCATTGATAATTTTTTAGTAAATAAAGGAGAAACTGCCTTAGAAAAATATGGTGATATTTTAACTAAAGTTATTGATTTAACTAAATAATTTTTGTATAGAAAAAGAGAACATAACTGTTCTCTTTCTTTATTTTATTCAGTTGTAGAATCTCCATTTCCACTTCCTGATTCTGTTCCAGAACCACTTCCTGTTTCACTGCCAGAACCTGATCCTGATCCGCTTCCTGAACCTGATTCAGAACCTGATCCACTTCCACTTCCAGTTCCACTGCCAGAGCCTGATCCTGATTCAGAACCACTTCCTGAGTCACTACCAGAGCCTGATCCGTTTCCTGAATTTGATCCACTTCCACCATTTCCTGTTTCTCCGTTGTTATCATCAGAATTTGAAGGAGTTTTACCTGAATTAGTGTTTCCACCTGAAGTATTAGTATTTGAACTATTTTTATTAGAATTTGTGTTTGTACTATTCATATTAGTATTAGTATTTTTTGTTGTAGTATTCTTACTATTTGAGCTATTTGTTTTTGTATTTGTTGTAGTACGTATTTTCTTTCCACTTTCTTTTTCGAATTTTTCTTTATTAGCTTCTATCTGTTCTTCTGTTAGTCCAAATAATGAACTTACTAGCTCATTTGTTTCTTCTTCGTCATTTATATAGAAAGATAATATTCCAATATAATCTGCTACTCCTGGAAGCATCTCTGACTGTATATTCTCTGGATTAAATTCAATTGCAGAAGGAATATATTTTATGATATCTTCCATTTTTAAATTAGTTTCTATATTGTCAAAAATAACTTGCATTATATCATCTATTTTGAAAATATTATTTCCTGTTAAAATTTGCTTTGCAGCTGCTTTTAAAAATTCTCTTTGGGTTCTCATTCTTCCTATATCTTGTGTACCATATGATGCTGGATATGTTGTTCCATCATTATTATGTCTAAAACGAACTAATTGCTCAGCTTTATCACCATCTAATAGTTGATATCCCTTTTCTAAATGTATATGTAATTTTTGACCCCAATCATCATAATTCATGTTTATAGGAACATCAAAATTCACGCCACCAATTGCATCTACTACATCTCTTAATGCATTATTACTAATTACAACATAATTTCTAACATCTATTCCCGTTAAATTTCTAACCGCTTCTAGTGTTCTCTCTGGTGATGTTTGATATAATGCATTTATTTTATCATATGAATCTGCACTAGTTGTACTATTCCCTACAAATGTATCTCTTGGTATTGAGAGAATAGATACTTTTTGTTCATTTGGATAATATGCACAAAGCATGATAGTATCTGTTAATTTAGCTTCTATGTCTTCACTTATCCCCATTACTAAGCAATAAAATGGATCTAAATTTTGAATATCTTTTTCATCTTGACCTATACTTGTCATTAACATACCTTTTAGTGATAGTCCATTTTTTGCAATTTTAATACCTAAAACTCCTGTTGCAATTAATAGTATTATTGTTATTATAGTTATTATTATATAAATTTGTTTTCTTTGCGTTGTAATATTCTTTTTCTTTTGACGTTGTGCATGTTTCATTTTTTATCTCCTTTATTCTTTTAGTAATTCTATTGCTTTATTTAATTGAGTATCTTGATCTTGTGGTACTGTTATTGCATTTTTATACTCATCAGGTAATTCAACATTTTCATCTGGTTCTATACCTACTTTGTTTATTTTGCTTCTATTTGGAGTATAATATTCATTTGTCGTAAGTTTTAATCCTGTTCCATCTTTCATTGTTAATAACTCTTGTATTACTCCCTTTCCAAATGTAGTGGTTCCTACAATCTTTGCCACATTGTTATCTTTTAATGCTCCTGCTAATATTTCTGAAGCACTTGCTGTATTCTCGTTTGTTAAGACTATTATAGGAACATTAATCGCTTTATCACTTTCTGCATATGTAATATCTTCATTTCCGTCTTTATCTTTTGTTATTAATAATGTGCTTCCTTTATCTGTAAACAAATCTGCAATAGCTGTTGCTTCGTCTACAATTCCGCCACCATTATTTCTTAAATCTATAATTAATGATTTTATATTTTGATTTTTTAGTTCTTCTAATTTCGTAGTAAACTCTTTACTACATCCTTGGTCAAAACTAGAAATCTTTATATAGCCTATATTATTGTCATAAACATTAGATTCTATAGGATTTACTCGTACATTCTTTCTTTCTACCTCGAAATCTAACGTTTCTTCTCCTCTTAATACTTGAATTTTTACAGTTGTTCCTTCTTGACCTTTCATTTTATTAGTTGCTTCTGTAATTTGCTCCCCTGTGTAAGGTACTCCATCTACTTGAATTATATAGTCCCCTGCTAAAATACCTGCTGTTTCTGCCGGTGATCCTTTAATTGGAGCTAATACTCTTATGGCATTCTTCTCTGTATCTTGAACTATATATACACCAATTCCTACAAATTGTCCTTCTATATTATCAGTCTTATATTCTTCTAATTCTTCTTTTGTAAAATATTGAGAATATTCGTCATCTAATCCATCTACATATCCTTTCATTGTTTCATCAAAAATTTTATTTTCATCTATTTCACCTAAATAATCTTTATCGACTATTTGTTCTATGCTTGCTAGCTTAGTAGATATTCTATCTAATAAAGAGCTGGATTCATTATTGTTCATTACAATCATCGTAACCATTGAAGCTACTACAGCTGTTACTAATATTGTTAATATTATACTTTTTATAAAAATGCTTTTTGAAAAATTATTTTCTTCCATATCGCCCTCCTAAAAATTCTTTATTATTATACTACAAATACATATATATAGTATACATTTTTAAGATTTTTTTAAGAAATATTTTTACACACAAAAAGAGGCTATTACTAGCCCCTTTTATACCTATATTTATTGTAATTGTTTTGCAACTTCTTCTGCAAAGTTTTCTTCTTTCTTTTCAATTCCTTCGCCTTTTTCAAATCTTGCAAATCTAATAACTTCTGCATTATTTTCTTTTAATATATCAGAAATTTTCTTATCTGGATTCTTTACAAATTCTTGGTCTACTAAGCATATATCTGCATAGAATTTCTTTAATCTTCCTTGTACCATTTTTTCAGCTATAGCTTCTGGTTTTCCTTCGTTCATAGCTTGTACTTTTAAGATTTCCATTTCTTTTTGTACTCTTTCTTCTGGTACATCAGCATCTTTAACAAATTCTGGTCTTGCTGCTGCAATTTGCATACATATATCTTTTGCAAGTTCAGTTGTTCCATTTGTTAATTCTACTAAAACTGCTATTTTTCCGTCACCATGAATATATTTTTCTACAATACCTGTTGATTCAAATCTTTCAAATCTACGAATATTCATGTTTTCTCCGATTGTTGCTATTTTATTTGTTAAAACTTCTTGAACAGTTTTTCCTGCTTCTGCAATTGATTCTTGTGCTAATAATTCTTCTACATTTGCTGGATTTTTTTCTACTACTTGTTTTGCTACATCCATAACAAAATCTCTAAATTCTTGGTTCTTAGCAACAAAGTCTGTTTCTGCATTAACTTCTACTATAGCTCCAACTTTTCCATCTTCTGAAACATAGCATTCTACTAAACCTTCTGCTGCAACTCTTCCAGATTTTTTTGCAGCTTTTGCAATACCTCTTTCACGTAATAATTCTATTGCTTTTTCCATATCGCCATCTGTTTCTGTTAAAACTTTTTTGCAGTCCATCATTCCTGCACCTGTTTTTTCTCTTAACTCTTTAACTTGAGCAGCTGTAATCATTTTTATTCCTCCTTTTATTTATAGAACTTATCGTTCTTTTTTACTATTATCTAAAAAAAGTGAGAATGTAAAACATCAATTTCTAGATTTAATTAATATTTTATATCTTCTCACCTTTCATTTATTATTCTTCTACTGCTTCTTCAGCAACTTCTTCCATACTTTTTTCTGTATTTTCAGCTACTTGTTCTTCTGAAGCTGATGTTTCGAAAGTTTCTCCTTGATTTCCTTCTATAACTGCATTTGCAACTACGTCTGCTATTAATTTAACAGCTCTTATTGCATCATCATTTCCAGGGATTGCATAATCTACATCTTCTGGATTGCAGTTAGTATCTACTAAACCTACAACTGGTATATTTAATTTTTTAGCTTCTAATATAGCTGTTCTTTCTTTTTTAGGATCTACTACGAATAAAACTCCTGGAAGTTCTTCCATTTCTTTTATTCCACCTAAGTTCTTTTCTAATTTTTCCATTTCTTTTTTAAGAACGATTACTTCTTTTTTAGGTAGAACATCGAAAGTTCCATCTTCTTGCATTTTTTCTAATTCTTTTAATCTTTCTACTCTTGTTCTGATAGTTTTGAAGTTTGTTAACATTCCTCCTAACCATCTTTGATCTACGTAATACATTCCACATCTTTCTGCAGCTTCTTTTACGCATTCTTGAGCTTGTTTTTTAGTTCCTACGAAAAGAATTGTTTTTCCTTCTTCTGCTTGTTCTTTAACAAAGCTATATGCTTCGTCTAATTTTTTAGATGTTTTTTGTAAATCGATAATATGGATACCATTTCTAGCTTGGAAAATATATTCAGCCATTCTTGGATCCCATCTTCTTGTTTGATGTCCGAAATGAACACCTGCTTCTAGTAATTGTTTCATTGCAACTACTGCCATTTTAAATTCCTCCTCTTAGTTTTAATCTTCCATAAAGTATCATCATTTTTGGAAACTTTACTGTTATGTAAAGCACTCTCCGCAAATTAGCTTTATGTGTTTTTTCAACGAGTATTATTATAACACAACAAATATGCTCTTTGCAAGTATTTTCTAGTTTTTCCTATATTTTCTTATAATTTTTCTACTGTTTGGCCCTCTTTTGAATCTTTAACAATATATCCTTTTTCTTTTATTATGTCTCTTATTTTATCTGACTCAGCCCAATCTTTGTTTTTTCTTGCTTCTGCTCTTTTAGTTAATAATTCTTTTATATCGTCTGGAATCTCTTCTTTTTTGTATTCATCGATTTTAATGCCTAAAACCCTATCAAATTTCTTTAACAATTCTGCTAACTTCTTAGATTTTTCTGTTCTTTTTGCTACTTCCCATACAACACTCATTGCTACTGGCATATTAAGATCATCATTTATTGCTTCATTAAAATCCTTTTCATATTTTGATATAAGCTCTTCTGCTACATCTTCTGTTCCATTTAAATGTTTTTGATATGCTTCTCTTAGTCTGTCTAATGCTATTTTAGCAGAATCCATTCCTTCCCAAGTAAAGTTTAATTTTTTTCTATACTGTATTGAATAGCAAAATAGTTTATATACTAATGGATCATATCCTCTGTCAACTATATCTTGTAATAAATAAACATTTCCCAAGCTCTTTGACATCTTTCCGCCATTTATTAGTAAAAACTCACCATGCATCCAGTAATTAGCTGGTATCTTTCCACACATTCCTTTACTTTGTGCTATTTCATTTTCGTGATGTGTTGGAATCAAATCAATACCACCTGTATGAATATCAAAAACTTCTCCTAAATATTTCTGACTCATAACAGAACATTCTATATGCCAACCAGGATAGCTTGGTCCCCAAGGACTATCCCATTTCATAAGGTGATTTTCTGGTGCTTTAATCCAAACTGCAAAATCATGTGGATTTCTTTTTTCTGTATCTACTTCTACTCTTGCACCTGCTTTTTGATTTTCTACATCTAAATTTGATAACACTGGATATTTATCTAATTTAGAAATATCAAAGTATATAGCTGTTGAAGTTTCATATGCATATCCTTTTTTTACTAATTCTTCTACTACTTTTAACATATCTTGAATATTATCTGTTGCTTTGCAAATTATTTCTGGAATCTCAATATTTAATCTTTCTAAATCTCTAAAAAATAATTTTGTATAATAATTTGCTATTTCTAATGGTGTTTTTCCTTCTTGTTTTGCAGACTTTATCATCTTGTCTTCCCCTTCATCACCATCAGAAACTAAATGTCCAACATCTGTTATATTCATAGCTTGTTTTACTTTATAACCATTATATTCTAATGTTCTTCTTAAATTATCTTGAAATATATTTGTTCTCATATTACCAATTGTCGCATCTTTATACACTGTTGGACCACAAGAATATATTTTTACCTCTTTTTCATCTAGCGGTTTAAATTTATCCTTTGAGTGTGTTAATGTATTATAAAAATATATATCCATAGTAGCCTCCTTCATTATTTATATTATTAAGAAAACATCTTAAAAGTATTTCTTTTAGGATGTTTTCTTCTGTTTTATCATACACTATTCTGTTGTTGTCGCTGGTGGTTCTGTTCCTCCGCCTGATATAGAATTATCAGTTCCTCCTGATGAACCTCCGCCTGAATCTGGTGGATTAGTTTCTCCTCCTGAAGTTTCATTTCCACTTCCTGTTGATGGCGGTGTAGTAACAGTATTATCAATTGTATTTGTTGATGGTTTTGGTTCCTCTACAGGTTTTGTATGAATAGTACATTGCTGTGTTGGAGCATTTCCATAATAACCACTGTAATCAGATTTCCATTTAGCATTTTTCTCTCTTTCAGGGATTGTTGTATATGTCCTTGTATATGTACTTGGACAATATTCTGTAGCAATGTTTCCTGACTCAGAACACAATGTAACAGTAGTTCTACCTCCATCACAAGTTTCAGTTGGTTCTGTACCACTTACAAAAATTTCATTATATGTGTCTGAACATTTAGAACTTGCAAGTAATCCTGTATCTCTACAAATTCTCTTTGTAACTATTCCACTTGGTTCTTCAAATCTTGCACTTTCCAAATCTTTATTTATACTTGTCATTATAGCATCCCAAATTTGTCCTGCTGGGTTTCTTCCACTATATTTTATTTCTATGTTTTCATCATAACCATACCATGTTGCAGCTGTATAGTATGGAGTGAATCCGCAAAGCCATCTATCTTTTGAATCGTTAGTTGTACCAGTTTTTGCAGCAACATCCATTCCAGAAATTGCACAATATGTTGCTGTACCATAACTTTCTGTAACTGGTGCTGTTAATATAGATTGTAAAATATACGCATTTTGTTCTGTCATAACTTGTTTTCTTTCTTGTTCTGGCTCTAAAACCACATTACCATTTCTATCTTCTACTTTTGTATAGAATGTTGGTTCTATATATTCACCATCATTTGCAATCATTGCATAAGCTGCCGCCATTTCTAATGGGCTTATACCATTTGTTATTCCTCCTAAAGCTAATTGAACAGCTTCATCATTATGTGCTTTATTTTCGCTTGCAGTTACAAGTTTACTTACCCCAATCTCTCTTAAGAAATTAATTGAATTTAATGGTCCAATTTCTGACATAGCTTTTACGTTAGGTATGTTTTGTGATCTTGCAATTGCTTCTCTCATTGTCATAGAACCTTCAAATCTTCCACTATCATTTTTTGGTTCATAAGGATTTGATTCTGTTCCGAAATTTGTTTTAACATCTGCATATACAGTTCCCGCTGTTATAACTTTATTTTCTAATCCCGGTGCTATTACTGCTATTGGTTTTATTGTAGAACCTGGTTGCCTATAGGCTTGTGTTGCTCTATTAAATCCTGCTGCATTAACATCTGTTCCAAGACCTCCAACAGTTCCAACTACTTGCCCTGTTGTATGATCTATTACAACCATAGCTGCCTGTGATTTTACACTTTCACCATTGCTATTCTTAGAACTAATTTGATATTTCTTTGTATTTTTGAATTCTTCTTCCATTGTTGATTGAATTGCAGCATCTTCTGTTGAATAAATTACATATCCTTTACTTCTAAGTTGTAAATCTGCAAATTCTGCATTCCAGTTGTTCTTTTCCATTAAATCATTTTTAACTTGATTTATAGCTGCTGCTGTATGATAAGAATAATTTGCTGCATTTGTTGTCGTCTCACCTTTATTAAAAGCTAGACCATTGTTAACTTCCTCAACTGCTGCATTATATTCTTCGTCACTAGTTATTGCTCCTAGTTCTTTCATTTTCATTAAAACTGTTTTTGTTCTGTTCTTTATTTTTTCTTGCATCTCTGCATTATCTGTCTCGAATGGTTTATATGCATTTGGTGAATGATTTATACCTGCTAAAAATGCGCATTCTGCTAAATCTAAGTCCTTACAAGATTTATTAAAATAGTATTTTGAGGCAACTTCTACCCCATATGCTTTATCTCCTAAAAAGATAATATTTAAATAAAGCTCTAGTATTTGATCTTTAGATATTAATCTTTCTACTTGATATGCCTTTGACATTTCTTTTACTTTTCTTATCATTCCTGCAACACCAGTATCATCTTTATCTGCTGTTAAGTTTTTAACTAATTGTTGTGTTATTGTACTTCCTCCATATGAAGATGATCCTCCATTAATTATGTATTGGAATGTTGCTCCAAGTGTTCTTTTAATATCTACACCATGATGTTGATAAAATCTTTCATCTTCGATTGAAACAAATGCTTTTGGCAAATAATCTGGCATTTCTTCCTTTGAAACTACAGTTCTATTTTCTTCTCCTGATAAATTAGCAATTTCATTACCATCTTTATCTAGTACTACTGTATTCATATTTTCAATAATTAAATCTTCTTTAGTAATTTTAAAATCATCACCAAAAAGTCCAAAAAATATTCCTGCACATACTCCTGCTATTGCAATAATAAATAATACAAAAATAATTAATATGATTTTTAATATTTTCTTTCTTCTTGGATTTTTTACTTTTTCACTCTTACCTTTAGAATGGGTACTTTTTCTTTTTTTATTACTTTTTTCTTTTATATCTTTACTCCCCATTTTTACCCTCCTTAAGCAAAAACTTAAATCATGAATATTATATTATAAAATTTATAAAAGATAAAGTTTTTTAAGTAAATTTTAATAATCTTCATCTATTATATCATTAAATTCAGTTATAATCTTTGCGCCATCTTTTATTAATTTATTTGTTCCTACTGACATTTTGCTAGTAATATTACCTGGAACAACATATATCTCTTTCCCTAATTCTAAAGAAAAATCTACTGTTATCATTGTTCCACTTTTTTCATTTTCTGCCTCTACAACTACAAGCTTGTCTGCCAAAGCACTTATTATCCTATTTCTTGCTGGAAAATTATTTTTTAATGGCTTGGTACCTACAATATATTCAGAAATAATACAACCTCCATTATTTACTATTTTTTCAGCAATTTCTCTATTCTGATATGGATATATATTATCTAATCCATTTCCTATAACAGCTATTGCTCTACCTGATGTGCTATTTACTGAATTTTCTTTTAATACTCCTAAATGAGAATTAACATCAATCCCTAATGCTAAACCACTTATTGTATGAATATTATTCTTAGATAAAAAAATCCCTATTTGTCTCGCAATATTTATACCATAGTTACTAGCTTTTCTTGCTCCAATAACAGCAATTTTATTTTTTTTATTTAAAATTCTACAATTTCCAATTGCATATATTACAATTGGCGCATCATATAAGTTCTTTAATTGTTGTGGATAATATTTATCATGATATCTTATAACTTGTATATTTTTTTCTTGCATATACTTAATGTATTTATCTATCTTTTCCTTCTGATTTAAATTAAAAATACTACATATTTCATTTATATTCTTATAAGTATGTAATAACTCTATTTTCTTTTTATTTGTCATTTTTTTATATTCTGCTAACATGATCCAATTAACTAATTCTTTATAAGTCATATAACCTCCTAAAAAACACAAAAGGAGAAGTAAAAACTTCCCCCTTTATTTATATATAAACCCTTTTATTATTTACTTTGATTTTTTGCTGCTTTTACGATATTATTCATAAGCATTGCTATTGTCATAGGACCAACTCCCCCCGGAACTGGTGTTATATATGATGTTTTTTTAGAAACTTCTTCAAAATCTACATCTCCTGTTATCTTACCATTTTCCATTCTATTAATTCCTACATCAATAACTGTAGCACCTTCTTTTACCATATCTGCCTTTAAAAACTTTGGTTTTCCCATTGCAGTTACAATTATATCTGCATCCTTTGTAATTTTCTCGATTTCTTTTGTTTTAGAATGACATATAGTAACTGTTGCATTTTTAGATAAAAGGCATTGTATTAATGGCTTTCCTACTATATTGCTTCTACCAATTATAACTGCTTTCTTACCTTCTGTTGGTATGTTATATTCTTCTATCATCTTTACAATACCATAAGGCGTACAAGAAACAAAGCAATCTTGTCCTAAAGCTAATTTTCCTACATTTATTGGATTAAATCCATCTACATCTTTTCTATAATCTATTTTTTTAAATGCTTCGTTTATATCCAAATGTTTAGGTAATGGACTTTGTAATAATACACCATTAATACTTTTATCATTATTTAATTCATCTATTAGAGCTAATAATTCTTCCATTGTTGTATTTTCTGGTAGTAAATGTTCTTCATATTCTATACCAATTTCATTACAAGCTTTATTTTTATTTCTTACATATATTTTTGATGCTGGGTCATCTCCAACTAAAATGACTGCAAATTTTGGTTTGATACCTTCCTTTTTTAACTCATCTACATCTTTTTTTAGATTTTCTCTAATCTTTTTTGCTAAACCTTTTCCATCTATTATTTCTGTCATTTTTTGCCTCCGTTTTTTAAAAGATTTTATACTATATATCTTGTTTTTGCAATATCTAATCTTTTCTATTTATATTTTTAGTATGTTTCATATCCCCAGCTCTAGTTATAGTTTCGTACCCATATTTATCTTTAATTAAGTCTACTACTTTATCTAATTTTTCTTGTTTTTTGGTATCATTATTTTCAAATATTGAAATTTGCTTTTCATCTTCTTCACATAAATTATCTACTCGAATTCCAATTAATCTAATAGGCTCACCTTTGTATAATTGCCTTACTAATTGTTTTGCAGCATTAAATATTTCTTTAGTTGAATTCGTTGAAAAATCAAGTTTTCTTTGATGTGAATAATTTTTAAATTCACTTGTTCTAAGCTGTACACTTACAACATTACAAAGCATCTTTATTTTTCTTAACCTATATGTTGTATGTTCTGTAAGTGCTAATAAAACTTCTTCTATTTTTTCTATATCATTTATATCTTGTGATACTGTAGTGGAATTTCCTACACACTTTGGTTTCTGATATGTATATACAACTTCTGATTCATCTATTCCGTTGGCATATTCCCACATAGTTTTTCCAAACTTACCAAATTTTTTTATTAGTAAGTTTTTATCTACCTTAGCCAGATCTTCTATTGTTTTTACATTCATATTATATAATTTAGGAAGCGTTCTTCTTCCTACCATAAATAATTCGGATATTGGTAATGTCCACATTTTTCTTGGAATTTCTTTTTCGTATAATGTATGTACTCTATCTGGTTTTTGAAAATCTGAAGCCATTTTAGCTAATAATTTATTATGTGCAACACCAATATTAACTGTAAATTTTAATTCTTCTTTTACTCTTTTACTAATTTCGTATGCGACATCTATTAATCTTCTACCATTTAAGAATTCGGTCATATCTACAAAACATTCATCTATAGAAAATCTTTCTACTTTATATGAATATTCTAACAATAATTTGTACAACATATCTGAATATTTCCTATAAACTTTAAAATTACTCTCGTAAATTTTTATTGTAGGACATTTTTTCCTCGCACTATATAGTGGCTCTCCTGTTTTTATCCCAAATTGTTTTGCCAAATTGCTCTTGGCTAAAACAATTCCATGTCGTTGTTTTTCGTCCCCACCGATTATTGATGGAATCGTTCTTATATCTAGCTTTTCGCCACATTCTAATTTATATACCGCCAGCCAAGATAAAAAAGCATTATTTACATCAACATGTAAGATTTCTCTTTCCATTTATTTCACCATCGCTATTATAAAACATTTGTTCTTACATGTCAATAAAAAAGAGCAAAATAATTTGCCCCCAATAATCTAAATATTTAATTTACATACAAAATAATACTAATCTATCAATAATCTTTTCCCTCTTAGTAAAAAAATTAGTTTTTACAATTAATTTTTGAATTGGATTAAAAAAACATTCTATAAGTAGGATACCATTTAGTTTAAATTTTACTTTAATTGCATCACAAGTAAATAGCTTACAAGTAATACATTGCGTAGAACATTGCTTATCTACTAAATATGGACATTCCCTTAACTCTCCATTCATAGTTAGTGGATGCTTAAATTTGTGACAACAGCCCATTGTTACTCTTTCACTACAATTTCTTTTTCCTATACATACATCATCTTTAAAATCGCAATAATTATTTTTCGCAAATTTTTCATCTAACTCTTCACATACTTGGTCATAAATATATTCTATTTTTTTCCTTTTTTCTTTAATAAAAACTGCTTTTAAGCATTTTATTATATCTGTTTTTCTTTCTTGGGTACTATCATCTATAAGCTCACCTATTATTTTCTTTTCTTTGTATTCTAATCCTATATCAAGCTTCTTTCTATAGCATTTTTTTAGTATTCTTTGAATGTTTTTTATTATATTTTTTAAATTTGTACCTTTTTCTATTTGGATACAAAATAACACAGGTAGTTCTTTTAATTTAATTTTATTTTTCTTATCTTTTATTGTAATAATTTGACAAAACTCATTTTTCTTAGAATCGATAAATTTCTTTAATAGTCCTTTTTGAATAAAAATATCATACTCTTCATTTAACTTTTTTATATTTTCCCCTATCAATTTTAATTCCCCTCTTATACAAAAGTAGACACAGATAAAATCTGTGCCTACTTGTTTTACTTTATTAACAGCATTTCTTGATATTCTCATATATTAGTACTACTTAGGCACTATCTTACTAGTCATACCATTCTAATTCCCAATCTACAACTTTTACTGTATCACCATCTTTTACCCCGGCTTTTTTTAATGCCTCATTAACACCTAGTTCATCAAGTTTTCTTTGGAAATAATACATTGATTCTGTATCTTCTAAGTTCACCCTAGACATTAATTTTTCAACTGCTGGACCAATAACTACATACATATCTTCTTCTTTTACTATTTGGAATTCGTTCTTGTCTTCTTCTAATTTATATACTTTTCTTTGATTTGTTTCTATTAGATTTTCTTTTGGAATTTCTTTTAAAAGTTCTTCTACTCTTGTTAATAATTCCTTTACACCTTGTTTAGTAATAGATGATATCTTAAATATTTCTAAATTTTCTTTCTTAGCAACTTTTTCTAATTCGTTATATAAAGATTCATCTTGTGCAACATCTAATTTTGTAGCAACAATAATTTGTTTCTTTTTTGTTAATTTTTCACTATAATTTTTAAGTTCATTATTAATATCATAAAAATCCTTTACTGGATCTCTACCTTGAAAACCTGAAACATCTATTAAGTGTAATATTAATCTTGTTCTTTCTATATGTCTTAAAAATTGAATTCCAAGCCCTACACCTTCGCTTGCACCTTCTATTAATCCAGGAATATCTGCAATTACAAAACTATCACCATTTTCTGTCTTTACAACTCCTAAATTTGGATTTAAAGTTGTGAATGGATAATCTGCAATTTTAGGTTTAGCATCTGTAACAACAGATAGAAATGTTGATTTACCTGCATTTGGAAAACCTACTAATCCAACATCTGCTAATGATTTTAATTCTAATATTAGTTCTTTTTCTATACCTTTTTCTCCAGTTTGTGCAAATCTAGGAGCTTGTCTTGTTGCAGTTGCAAAATGAGAATTTCCTTTTCCACCTCTTCCACCTGGCAACACTAATTCTTTAGAATCTTCTTCTGATAGATCAGCTACAATTTCTCCTGTTTCTGCATCTTTAACAACTGTACCTATTGGAACTTTTATATATAAATCTTTTCCTTGTTTTCCGTTACATCGTGCTCCACTACCATTTTGACCATTTTCTGCTTTGAATTTTTTATTATATCTAAAATTTATTAAGGTGTTCGAATCTTTATCTGTTATAAAATATACATCTCCACCTTTTCCACCATCTCCGCCATCTGGTCCACCTGCTGCTACATATTTTTCTCTTCTAAATGATATAGCACCATTTCCACCATTACCGGATTTAACAAATATTTTTGTATAATCTGTATACATTTTTCTCTCCTTTATTTATCAAAATAATTAAGCTTCATATTTGCTTTAACTTTTCTCATTGTTTCTTTTGCTATCTCTTGTGCTTTTTTAGTTCCATTAATTAGTATCTCATCTAGTAGTTCTGGTCTTTCTTCATAATATTTTCTTTTTTCCCTAATAGGTCTTAATTTTTCTATGATATTTGCTGCTAATTGCTTTTTGCAAGCAACACAACCTCTTTTTCCTTCCCTACATTCTTGGCATACAATTTTAACATCTTCTGGATTAGTAAATAAATCATGGTAATATGCCACCATACATATATCAGGATTTCCTAAATCATCCTTTTTTATTCTGCCTGGATCTGTTACTGCCCCCATAACTTTTTTAGTTATCTCTTCTTCTGAGTCTGAAAGATATATCGCATTTCCTAATGATTTTCCCATTTTCTCGTTACCATCTAAGCCTTTAATTCTTTTATTTGAACTTAATACTGCTTGTGGCTCTTTTAATGTTTCACCATATATACTATTAAATTTTCTTACGATTTCTCTACATTGTTCTATTAAAGGCAATTGGTCTTCTCCAACTGGAACTAATTCCCCTTCAAATGCTGTTATATCAGCAGCTTGACTTACAGGATATCCAAGGAATCCATATGTTACACTTTCCCCAAAAACATCTTTCTTTTGAGCAATTTCGGTTTTTACTGTTGGATTTCTTTCTAGTCTTGCGATTGTTACTAAATTTGAATAATATACTGTTAACTCTGCAAGCTCTGGTACCATTGATTGTAAAAAGATAGTTGTTTTTTCTGGATCTATTCCTACTGACAAATAGTCTAGTAAAACTTGATAAACATTATCTCTTACTTTTTGTGGATTATTAAAATTATCTGTTAAAGCTTGCACATCTGCAATCATAACAAATCTTTCTATACTATCATCTTCTTGCATCTTTACTCTATTTTGTAAAGATCCAAAATAATGTCCTATATGTAATCTTCCTGTTGGTCTATCTCCTGTTAAACTTCTTTTTTTATCTGCCATATCGCCATCTCCAATCATTGTCAATTCTGCTATATTATACTATATTTTCTAGTTTTTTACAATTAAATTATAGCTGAAATTTAAAATTCACTATTATAATTATATTTATTACTAGCAATATTTGTTATAAATACAAAAAAGACAGGTTCATAACCTGCCTTTTTTATAAATCTTAAGCATTAGCTGCTGTTTCTTCGTAAACACTTACTTGTTTCTTATCTTTTCCGAATTTTTCAAATTTTACAGTTCCATTTACTAATGCATATAATGTATCATCACTACCAATTCCTACATTTTTACCTGGATGATATTTTGTTCCTCTTTGTCTAATAAGGATATTTCCAGCTAAAACGAATTGTCCATCTGCTTTTTTGACACCTAAACGCTTTGACTCACTGTCTCTTCCGTTCTTAACACTACCTTGACCTTTTTTATGTGCCATTAAATTTCACTCCTTTCGTGGATAATATCTCTCTTTATATCTTAAGCTTCTGCTTTAGCTTTTGCAGCAGCTGTTTTTATTGATGTAATTTCAACCTTTGTATATGGTTGTCTATGTCCTTGTGTTCTTCTGTAGTTCTTTTTAGCTTTGTATTTGTATACACGGATTTTCTTTCCTTTACCATGAGAAACTACTTTTCCTTCTACTTTTACACCTTTAACATTAGGAGTTCCTACTTCGATTTTTCCATCATTAGATACTAAGATTACTTTATCGAATGTAACTTTTTTTCCTTCTTCTACGTCTAATTTTTCGAAGAATACTACATCTCCTTCTGCTACTTTGTATTGTTTTCCACAACTTTCGATTATTGCGTACATTATAAAATGCACCTCCCTATTTTTGTATACTCGCTAAGCATAAATACAAGGCAGTTAGCATAGCTAACATTTAGTTGCCCGACCTAGGCGGCTTACAGGTAATTATTTTACCATATCATTCCAAGGTTTGTCAACCCCTTAATTAGCTTTATTTTGGATATCTTCTAACCATTCATTTAATTCTTTTCTATTATGAAATATTATAACTTTTTCTTTAGCTATTTTATTAATATTTTCTTCGATTTTTTTGCGCTTTTTTGTCCTAAATGTAATCATATATTTTAAGAAATGCCAATCAATTCTTTCTTTACACCCAGGAAGTTCTTTTTTCTCTTTATTAAAATTACGTATTGTCCTTTCTAATACTCCTTTTATAATGCTAGTAGTAGAATAATCTAGCCAAATTACTAAATCTGCTCTTTCTAATCTTTTTGGTAATGTTCCTACATAATTACCATCAATTATCCAGTATTCTTCTTCTGCCTTCTCTAATATTTTTTTGTCTCTTTCTTCAGTAGGTATTTTTTCCCAATTTGGTTTAAAATTCACACTATCTAGATGAGTTGCTGGTATTTTTAATATGTTAGATAATTGCTGTGCAAGTGTTGTTTTTCCTGTTCCTGGCCCTCCAACTATAGAAATTCTTTTTACATCTTTTAATTTTTCTTTCATAATCTTTCTCCTTAAACATTTTATTTTGTCTAATTTAGTCAATCGATTATTTGCAATTTCTATTTACTTTGCACATTATATATGATAACTTAATAATTATCAATCTATAGGAGGTATGTGCTATGAAACGAAAAACAAAAAGCACAATTGAATTCGTCTAAAGCACCAAAACCAGAAAGGGTTTTCACTCGGAAGGATTTCGAAGTAAGACCTGTAACAAAGGAAGACAAATGGTGCCACTTCGCGGAAGGACCTAATAAAGCAGCTCCATATGGTTACATTGTTGCCATTCCAAATTATTCAAAAAGAATGAACCTTAATCTTAATGGCATCATTGTTCGGACAAGGCTTTTTAAAAAAGTTTGGTATCTGCAAGTGCTAGAGTCACCAGGATGCAGAAACTACCAATCTGCTGAATTAAAAAGAAGCCATACTGGTAATAAAAAACGAACCGAGGATAAATATTTAAATATCTCTCGTCAGTTATAATCTTATCAGAACAATAGAAAAATGCTGGAACTAGCATTGCTAATCCAGCATTTTTCTATTGAAATTATACTAAAAAGAGCTTATAATTATATTATTATGAGAGATTTAGTTGTAGATAAAAGATATGATAATAAAAAATTAAGTAAATTATTACTAGATACATTTCCCGCATTAAAATATGGGATATTTGTTAAAGCTTTAAAGAAAAAAGATATTTTAATAAATGAAAAACGTGTATCTAAGGATTGCATTGTATATGAAAATGATAAAGTTAGAGTATATATTATAGATGATTTACTTTATAAAAAATATGAGATTCCAGTAATATATGAAGATGATAATATAATCATTTTTAATAAACCTAAAGAATTAGAAGTTACAGGTATCGATTCTTTAACTACATATGTTAATGAAAATTATAGTCCAAAATTTATGCCATGCCATAGGCTAGATAGGAATACATCGGGCTTAATTATTTTTTCTAAAAGTGATGAGGTTAATAACATTTTAATGGAAAAGTTTAAAAATCACGAGATAGAAAAACGTTACCTTGCCAAAGTTATTGGAATTCCAGTTAAAAAGAAAGATACCTTAGTTCACTATTTATTTAAAGATAATAAAAAATCAATGGTTTATATTTCAGATAAACCAAAGACTGGATACAGGAAGATTATTACATCATATAAAGTTATAAGTTCTAACGAAAAAGAAAACACTTCTATTTTAGATATTAATTTAGAAACTGGTAGAACTCATCAAATAAGAGCACATTTAGCATATATTGGTCATCCTATAATAGGTGATGGAAAATATGGTAATAATCAAATTAATAAAAAGTTTAATCAAAAAACACAATTATTATGTAGTTATTATATAAAGTTTAATTTTATTTCAGATGCAGGTGTTTTGAATTACTTAAATAGAAAAGAAATTAAGTTAGATGATATTAATTATATATAAAATGAAAATACCGGATTCACAATGTGAATCCGGTTTGACAAGTTTTGGTTAGATTTACAGTGGCTCTGTAACCACTTCAATCTTTATGACACGCTCCCAACCGGCATGTTCGAAGCGATATTCCGCTTCTTCCTTTCCTGTCGCCGGATTGGTGATTGTTCGTCCCGTCGGCACACGGTTAGCTTTCGCCCTAATAACGGGCTTCGCGTTATTCCGCGGATTTGTCAGGTCTGCCAGAATAGCGGGAGGTAAAACCACCGCTAAGACATCGCAGTCAGCACCTGCCTCTACGACGTCCTTCCATCCGGATACGGTCTGATCAAATTTCTTTATTTCAATCATCTCTCCATATATCCGCTTTAAGTCCTCCACCTGAGCTTCTGTCATCTCGTGTCTGCTAAGCCATAAAATCTTTGTCATTTTTGTTTCCTCCTAATATTATATTCATTTTGTCTTTTTGTCCTTCTGTGTTAGTAAGGAATTTGTATCAAAGACTATTATTATTATACCGTACTTTACATAAAAAGTCAATTATTGTAACTATTACTAGTATTCCAACAATTGACTTTTATAACATATATTTATTTTAATCATTAAATATTTCGTAGAATTCTTTTTCTGTTATTTTCTCTTTTTCTAGCAATACATTTGCAACTGCATCTAATTTATCTCTGTGCTCTATTAATAGCTTTTGAGCATTTCTGTATGCGGTATCTATTAATATCTTTATTTCTGCACCTATCGCATCTTGCATCTTTTCACCATATAAAATCATCTGGTTTGGATTTTCTGAATCTTTTAAAGATATTGGTCCAATTGTATCACTCATTCCATAAACAGTAATCATATCCTTTGCAATGTTTGTTGCAACTTCTAAATCATTACTTGCACCTGTTGATATATCATCTAAAACTAATTTTTCTGCTGCTCTACCACCTAATAATGCAATTAATTTTTCTTCCATTTCTGTTTTTGAAATATAGTATTTATCTTCGTTACTCTTGTACATTGTATATCCACCAGCAACACCTCTAGGTATAATAGAAACTTCTTTTATATCATTTTGTGTTTCTAGATATCTACTTACTACTGCATGTCCAGCTTCATGGTATGCTGTTAGTTTCTTATCTTTTTCTGATACGACTCTACTATGTTTTTCAAGTCCTACTGTAACTTTCTTAATTGCCTCTTCTATATCATCTCTAGTAATAGAATCATGTTTATTTATTGTTGCTATAATTGCTGCTTCATTTAAAATATTAGCAAGCTCTGCACCAGTAAATCCTGCTGTATCTTCTGCAATATCTTTAAAGTCAACATTTTCATCAATCTTTTTATCTTTGCTATGAATTTTTAGTATTTCTTCTCTTCCTTTTTGATCAGGTGAATTTATTATAATTTGTCTATCAAATCTACCAGGTCTTAATAATGCTTTATCTAACATTTCTGGTCTGTTTGTAGCTGCTAATACAATAATTGTTTCATCAGAATCAAACCCATCCATTTCTACAAGTAATTGATTTAATGTTTGGTTATTCTCTGATTCTGCTCCACTTGCATTTGTTCTTCTTGCTCCAATTGCATCTATCTCATCAATAAATACAATACATGGAGCCATCTTTCTTGCTTTTTCAAATAATTTTCTAACTCTAGAAGCACCAAGTCCTGCAAACATTTCTATGAATTCCGAACCACTCATAGATATAAATGGTACATTTGCTTCTCCTGCAATAGCTTTAGCAATTAATGTTTTACCTGTACCTGGTTTACCACAAAGTAAAACTCCTCTTGGTACTTTAGCTCCCATTTTATAAAATTCTTCTGGTTTCTTTAAGAAATTAACTATTTCAACCATTTCTTCTTTTTCTTCGTCAAGTCCTGCTACATCTTCAAATCTTACATTGGTATCTTTTTCTTCGCTATCATATACTTTACCTTTATCACCAAGACCTTGCATTTTAAACAACATTATTATTAATGCAATCATTAATAAAGTTGGTAAAACTGTAAAAATAGTATCTCCTATTGAAAGTAATACATTTGGCCTATTTTGAATTACTTCCATTTCATTTCCTTGCTCTACTTTTGTTTGAACATATTCTGTAAATGCTTGCAAACTTGGTACAATAGTAGTTTTTTCTTCTTCTTCATCTTTTAACTTAACTTTTACTGTAGTACTTCCAGTTGTTAGTTCTATTTTTTCTACTGTATTATTATTTATATTTTGAATTAATTCTGTATATGGTAACACCAATTCATTTTCTTTTTCACCATTATTGCTATAGATTAAATAGGATACTATAGCCAAAGCAATAATAATTACTAATAATATTATAGAAGAAATCCAAAACTTTTTTGAATCATTGTTCTTATCTTTGTTCTTATTTGAATTTTCCATCAAAATGATATCCTCCTTATCTATACTTCTCCATTAGCTTCTTTTCCTACATTATTATCTTTCTCTTCTTTTTTATCATTTGATTTATCTTCTTTATTATCTTTTTGTTCATCCTTTTCTTTTGGTTCTTGTTCCTGTTTTTCCTTTTCTTTTTCCTCTAATTGTTGTTTTAATTCTTTTTGTTTTTGTACTATAGTAGTTAATTCCATCTGTTGTTTAATTAAATTTTGACGTATTAAGAAAACAGCTGTAATTACATATATATAAGCAATTCCTCTATACATAATATTAAAGTATTTTATTTCAAATCCAGTTGTCATTAGTACTATAGCATATATTAATAAAAGTATAATTGGTAATGTCATGGCATGTACAGAAATATTTACTAGTGCTGAAACTTTCATTCTTACTCTTAGTAGCATTGCAACAATATTACTTAACAATGCAAGAATAATTATATCCAATATACTCATAATTAAATATGTTATAAAAAATCCTAAAAATACTGTAAATGCTAAACTAATACATAATGAAATCATATTGATGCTATTAATATCATTTACAATATCCTGTTTTGTAAACTCACTTTTTCCATATATACTACCAATATCACTCATTGGTATCTCTTGTAAGCCAGTACCTGTATAACTATTCTTTAAATATACTTTATCTTTTAGTATTAGCACTCCTATATCATACAAATTTATTTTATCTTTATATTCATTTATTTTTGTTTCATCTAAGTCTTTGGTATCTGCAATAATTAGTACCTGATCAGCAATATTATCTATTGTAACAGTATCATCACTTTTAACATCTAATATTCCATCTGCATATGAAAAGTCAGGAATATCATTTGCTATAAAATTCTTTACATTTGGAATTGTGATAACAACTTGTAAGATAGAAAATACTATTGCAATAATTACCGAAAATAGCACAGTTAATTTTAGAAAATATAATATTCCTCTTTTCATATTTTCTAATGCAAAATCTTGATATGAATCAAAATTAAATATACTATTTTTTATACTCATAAAAAAACCTTGTTTTTTAGTTTTTTCCATTATTTATATAACCTCCTAACTGAAGAATCTACATATAAAGGATTTGCATTCATTTTAACTTTTTCCCCTATTTTAAAATCTTCTCCTGTTATATCTACAGTAACATGATACATTCCGATTCTTCCTAGTATTGGATATCTTTTGTTATTTATTTCTACATATAATTTTGTATCTTTAAACAATCTCTTTATTGCTTGTATTACATCTCTTACTTTGTTTCCAAATGATAACATATCACTTGAAAGTTTCATATGATACCCTTCTGCATACCCTGTTGGTACAATAGCAATCTTAGTTTCTTTTTTAGTTTTATAAGTATTGGAATAACCTATATTCCAACCTTTTGGCAAATTTTTTATCTCAGAAATTTCGCTTTCTAAATAACCAATCTTTTTAAGTCCTAACTTATTTGCTACTGCAACTCTTCCTAAAAAAGCAGATCCTATTCTTACTGCATTTAGATTCATCTGAGGAAATCTTATAAATGCTGAAGAATTTGATATATGTTTTATAGGGATATTAATTTTATTCTCTTCTATTATTTTTAGGACTTCTAAAAATCTTTCATATTGTAGGTTTGTCCATTTTTCTTTGTAAAAAGATGTAGAAAAATGAGAGAAAATCCCTTCGATTGTTACAAATTTTTGTAACTCTTTTATATCTTTAATTATTCTTTCTGTATCAGTATATAAATATCCATATCTTCCAAATCCAGTATCTATTTTTATATGAACTTTAGGATTTTTATTTATTCTTTTTATAATTTTAATTAATGCATCTTTTGCTTCTGTGCTTCCAATTGTTATAGTAATATTATTTTTTACCATATCCTCTAGTTCTTGCTCTATTGCTGTACTCGACATCATTAAAATATCTTCTTTTATTCCGGCTTCACGCAATTTTATAGCTTCTTCTGTGCTTGCAACAGCTAAATAATCTATTCCGTTATCTATTAAAAAATTGGCATATTCTTCTAAACCTAACCCATAACCGTTGGATTTTACGATTGCTATTATTTTTAATTTATCATTTATTCTTTTTGCATATTCTTTTATCTGTTTTATATTATGCTTTAAATCTTGCTTTTCTATAACTAAAATGCCCATCTTTTCTCCTCTTATGAACTTTAAGCTCCGTCCCTAAAGTTTATTTTTTATGTCTATTCATTAAAAGGCTTCTAACTCTTTTAAACACTGTTTCTGATATTTTATATAATTTATATCTTACTGGTGAGTAATCCATGTGAAGTTCTCCTATAAATTCTGTGAATTCTGCACCAAAACCTTGTTTAAATCTATATAATCCATATTGAGGATGATTCTCGTCTACAACGCCTGAAACTCCTCTTAGGTCATATATATCGTCTCCTCTAGAAATTGCAAGTTTTATCATTTCCCATTGTAATAAATAATTTGGCATTAGATTTCTGTGTTCATTACTACTTGCTCCATATAAATACCAAGTTTTATTACCATACATAATAGGTATAACTCCAGAAATTGGTTTACCATCATAATATGCCATTAATACTTTCATATGTTCTGGTGCTAATGCATCATACATTTGCTCGAAGTATTCTAATGGTCTTATCATAAACCCATCTCTTTTACCTGTTTCTATCATTATTCTATGGAAATCTTTTAAATCTTCTCTATTTCCATCTTTTACAGTAACTCCTTTTCTTCCTGCTAGTCTTACATTATATCTTGTTTTTGAATGAAATGCTTTAAATATTTCATCTTCTGTTTTTCCCTTTATATCTAATCTAAATACATATCTAGGTTGAATTTCGTCTCTAAAATCTTTTGCGTCATCTTTTATTTTATAACCTAGTTTTGTTACTATATCTCTAAATTCTTTATCATCACTTTTTATATCTGGCTCTATTTTTAATACCATTGCATGATATTTTTTAGCTAATTCTTCTGCGCCATCTGTTAATTGCTTTAAAACTTTTTCATCGTGAATATCGCAAACTGGTCCTCTTGATGAATACATTAAATATCCGAAAATTGGTATTTTTCTAAGTAAAACACTTAATGAACCTATTATATTATTATTCTCATCTTCAGCTAAAATAACTTCATTTTTCCAAAAATTTTTAACTTTTGCCCATTCTAAAGATTGTTGAAAATTACATCTTTCATGATGTTCCAAAAATTCAGTGTATTTTTGTCTATCTTCTTTACTATTCATATCTAAAAATCTCAATTTAATTCCTCCAATGTATATCTATTTTCATTTTCATATTTTACACTAACTATCTTTTTTTTACAAGTATTTTTCCCCTATTTAAACATTTAAATAGGGGAAGTAATTAGATATGTTTGATTAAAACTTTTTAATAAGTAATTTTGAAATATTAACAACATCTAGAATTTCCAAAGCTTGTAAATAGTAATAAGAATATGATTATAAAGAATAATATTTCGCTATCTCCACATCCACAGCACATATTTCCAAATAATCCTCCATTATTACATCCGCAGTTTGATCCTCTATCTTCTTGCATTCTCTTCCCTCCCATCTTTAATTAAGCCTAAACTTGCTTTTTATTGTGTAAGAAAAAAGTTAAGTTTCCTAGCCCGTGCGATTGCAGTGCAGTCTACACTTTTGGCGAAGCCACTTTTTTATATGATATATTATGCGAATTTCATTTTTTATGTTACAATATAGAAGTAATATCAATCTTAAACTTAACTAAATATGATATAATTTTACAAAATTAATAAAGAGGTGATTTTTTTGGAACTACTTGCTCCTGCTGGAGATTTTGAGTGTTTAAAAGCTGCCGTTCAAAATGGTGCAGATAGTGTGTATTTTGGTGCAAGCTCTTTTAGTGCTCGTGCTTTTGCAAATAATTTTGACAATGAAGCTTTAGAAATGGCAATTAACTATGCAAAATTAAGAAATGTAAAAACACATTTAACATTAAATACACTAATTACAGATAATGAATTTGAAGATGCTGTAAAACTTGCAGAACATGCTTATAATTGTGGAATAGATGCAATTATCGTACAAGATTTTGGACTTGCACGTTATCTAATCAAAAATTTCCCTGGTCTTGATGTCCATGGTAGTACTCAAATGACTATTCATAATTTAGAATGTGTGCAAACTTTAGAAAAATTTGGTTTTAAAAGAGCTGTTCTTTCTAGAGAATTACCTATTTCTGAAATATATGATATTTGCCATAAAACAAATATAGAAACAGAAGTATTTATTCATGGTGCTTTGTGCCTATCTTATTCAGGTCAATGTTTAATGTCTAGCATGATAGGTGGTCGTTCTGGCAACAGAGGTAAATGTGCTCAACCATGTAGGTTACCCTATAAAGTAAAAGATATAGATTCTTCTTTTAAATATTTAATGAGTCCTAAAGATTTATGTGGACTAGAATTTATACCTAAATTAATTGATGCAGGTGTTACTTGTTTTAAAATAGAAGGTCGAATGAAAAAGCCAGAATATGTGGCAACAGTTACAAGAATTTATCGTAAATACATAGATAAATGCTTAAATAAAGAAGATTATGAAATAGATCAAAAAGATATAGATGATTTACTTCAAGTTTTTAATAGAGGAGGTTTTTCATCTGGTCATCTTAAAAATTCTCCAAATACAGACTTTGTTTATCCAGAAAAACCTAATAATGCTGGAATATATATAGGTAATATTTCTAATTATTCTGCTCACAAAGGGTATGTTTCTTTTACATTAAAAGACGGACTTTCAATTGGAGATATTATTTCATTTGATAATGATCATAAAAAATATACCGTTTCTGAATTAATGAAAGGTGGATTAAATTTATCTTCTGCAGATAAAGGTGATAAAGTTACTATTGGTAGAATGAAAGGAAAAATATCAATTGGTGCTAAAATATATAAATTAACAAGTAAAAGTTTATTTAATACTGCAAATTCTTCTTTTACAAATACTGAAAATATCAAGACTTATTTAAATGCAAATATTACAATAAAAGAAGGAGAACCAATTGTATTAAGAGTTTCTACTATTAATAATAATGATAGTATATATAATAATATTACAGTGACCGAAAATTCTGAAAGCTTTCCTGTTCAAGCAATTAATAAACCATTAGATATAGAAAGAATTATTACACAATTAAAAAAGACTTCTAATACACAATTTGAATTTAATGATATTAATGTTCAGTTAGATTCGAATTTGTTTATACCTAATATAAGTATTATAAATGAACTTAGAAGACAAGCTTTAGCTAATATAGAAACTTGTGCTATACAAAAATTCAAAAGAAATTTAGATATAAAATACTCTCCAACTAGCAGTATTGCACCACAAGTTACACAAAAGGATATATCTGTTTGCTTTAACATTTTAGATGAAACATTAGATTATACAAAGCTTAATAATTTTAGTAAAGCGTATATTCCTTTAAAATATTTTTATAATAATAAATATTTTGAGATTATTAATACAATTGCCAAAAAAGCTGATATTTATGTGTATATGCCAATTATAATTCGTGGTAATTATAAAAATTTATTAGCTAATTATTTAAGATCTGCTATAGAAAACTTTGATGTTAAAGGTATTGTTTTTTCTAATATTGGAAATGTTGAATATTTAAAATTTATTAAAGAACAATATGGTAACACATTAAAATTAATATCAAATTATACTTTAAATGTTTTTAATAATAATACTGTAAAAGAGTTACTTGATTATGACATTGATTTAATAGAAATTTCACCAGAATTAAATAAAACTAATATTTCAGCACTTTGTAATTCTTATGGCAATAATTTAGAAGTATTTGCATATGGAAAACTTCCAGTAATGAATACAAATTACTGCTTTTTGGGTAAATCTAATAAATGCTATCCAAATTGTGATAAAAAATGTTTTGATACTTCTAAAAAATATGCTTTAGTTGATAGATTAGGTTTTGAATTCAGATTTATTCCTGATAATATTCAAACTATTACAACTGTTTTTAATAGTAGAATTACATCTATTGAAACAAAATATTTTAATGTTAAATCATGTAGAATCAATATTTTAGATGAAAATATTGATGAAATTAATGAAGTTATACATACTGTTTCAAAAGGAAACAGATTAGAAGGAAATATGTATACAAACGGTAATTTAAACAGAGAAATATAGATACACAGAAATTTTGGACGTTCCTCGGGATTTGAGGACGTTCCTTTTTCCCGTTTCGGGATTTGGGGACGTTCCTTTTTTCCCTATCAAAAATATATTTTTCAAATTATCAAATAGATACAACGCCAATACAACGCCAACAGGCAGACACTTTTTACGGTGTCTGCCTGTTTTTTGGCTCCTTTCTGCCATATGTTGTATTTCAAACACATGGACTTTGTGCTAATTTAGAAGAAAACTCTCTTTACTTACCGAAGTTTTCTTCAAGATACTCACACACACAATCTGCAACTGCGATATCTGCAATTCCAGCAGTGTCTTTCTGAGAATATCTATAAACAGTCTTTTTGTTTCCATCCGGAAAACCAACTGTGATTCCCATAATAAGAATCGTTTTCGAATATTCTCCATCCGACTTCAATAGATATGCGTTTTCCCCAAACATCTCATCTTTTAACAAGGTGTAAGTGATGCCGCTTGCGGTTGTGAATGTCAGTTTCATGTTGTTCCTTTCTGCCATCGATTGCATTGCATATCGTATGGACTTTGTGGCAAAAAATTTGTTACTGTATCTATTATTATACCACATTTTATGTAAATTTTCAAATATTGACCTACTCTTGTATGAGTTTTGTTCGTTGGGGTTTCCCTTAGATTTCAATATTTTTGAGCACTAATTTATAATTTGATTCAAGTTTGTTTGATTTAAACTAGTCATAGTTTAATATAATTTTTATTAAAAAACAACCTTAATAAGCCAAATTTCATTTTTATGTTTGGCTTTTTTAGTTTATTAACATTAATTCACTACATTTCTTTTCTCTTAGTAAATTCTTTATAAAATCTTTTGTTCTTCCTTCAAAGTTGTTCTCTATTTCATATTTTCCAGCATATGGTATTGTTATTTCTCTTGCTTTTTTTACTTTCTTTGGTTCTGGTATCCTTTCTGCTAATTCTTTCTTTATTTGCTCTTCCGCTTTCTTTGTAATCACTTCTTCTATTGTTTCATTCATTTTATACATTATTACTTTTAATAGTGCTTCTGCTCCTTCTATCGACCAACTTGTTCTATTCTTTTTCATTCTATCTCTACATACACAATACATATGACTCTCTTCTGATCCTAATGATGGAAAATCTTCTTGAATTTCTGATATATCTTTTTCCTTATATCCTAATTTATATTGATACCTTAGTATTCCATTTATATTATTTTTTAAATACATTTCTAATTCTTTAACTTTATTCAATTCATCTATATTCTGGTCTGTTTCTAATTCTACTTTGTAATTATATATTAAACTAAATACATCTTTTGCTTTTTCTGTATATACTATTTCTTGCATTTTCTTTAAATATTCTTTATCTCTTACTGCCATATATATTTTCTTCTGTATATGTGCCATATCTAATTGAAATATTTCCTTGGCTCCCTCTACTATACTTCCTGTCCAATCTGCTCCATCTCCATTTATTACTATGTTCTTTATTGCATATTCTTTATACGTTGTTCCAATGACTGTATCTTCTATTTTCTTTAAGTCCTTTGCTTTTCCAACGGTTCCTACTATCATTTTATTCTTTAATTTAAAATCGTTTTTATATCTTGCTTCTTTTCCTTCATGTATTACTGCTATTTTTAACTCAATTCCATTTTTCCTTTTTTTACCTTTTTTCTTTTTCAAATTCTTTACCTTATATTTCTTCTTTCCTTTGTGTTGCTTGGGCTTCTGCTTTTTTATGTATATTCCGTCATGTTCACAAAAAACATATTCTACTTCTTTTGAACCTTCAATTTTTCCTTCTTCGTAAAGTTTAATTTTTTCTTCTTCTAGTTTCTTAATCTTTTCTCCTAATTCTAAAACTATCTTCCTTACTGCTGTATATGTTATTTGACTTTCTGTATCTTCTGACACGGTCTTTGCTGTTTCTCTATATGATTTCTTGGTTATTTCCCTTATTATCATTTCCACTACACTTTGTGAATATTGTCCTATACAATTTATTTCAAGTAATTCATCCAAAAGATAAATGTATTTCTTTATACCATTTATTTCAATTTCATATCTTCTTCTAGGAAATTCTATTTCTCCAAGTTTTGTCTTTATTGTTGTTCTTTGAAAGTCTTTTATTTTAAATATTTCTTTATCTCGGTATTGTTTTATTAAATTATCTATTATTTTTAATTCATCTATTATTAATTCTCTTCCTAATTTCATAACTTTTTTGTATGTATTTTCTTCTAAACTATTGAAATTAACCTTTTCATCTGTTATCATTTTCATAAACAAAAGCACCTCGTATTTTTTTGGTTTTTTGGTCAAAACAAATTATATACTTAGTGCTTTTGTTTTTCTATGTCTATTTAAAATCTTTTTATTTTTACCCCAGAATATTTAACTCATATCCTACTCTTTATATACTTTTCCAAAACTATTACTACTCTTTAACCAACAGGCAGACACTTTTTACAGTGTCTGCCTGTTGGTTAAAGAGGGTTAATGTTTTCTAGATACAAAAGCTATTCCTTGCGCTTTGTATGGTAAATTATAATAAGTATCTTCAAAGTATACTTCGTATACTTTGAAAGAATGTCTCATGGAAAACAATTTTCCTTGAACCGGTTCCTTTTCAAAAAGACATCCTGTTTAAGGATGTCTTTTACTGTTACCCTATTTTAATATTTCTAAGCTGTTTTAAATTGGATTACTACTCAATTTAATAATTAAATCCATATTATCATCTTTTGCAGCTTTATTTTTTCTAATAGTTCCACATTTTTCACATTTAAACACAATTACATAACCCTTTTTAGAATTTAATTCTATCCCAATTGGTTTTAAAATTCCATGACATGTTTCTGCCCTATCTCCTGGATTTATATCTACATGTTTAGAATACAAACAATATGGACAATGATTTCTGCAAGAATATTCTAATTTAGGTACTAATTTTCCACAATGTTCACAAATAAATTCTTCATCTATTTCTGTAAATTTGCTATCTTTTAACATAATTAACTCCTAGTATTTAAAATCTCCATTTCCTAAAAATTCCCTTAACAAAGAATTTGTTGGTATTAAATCTTTTGGTATCTCCTCAAAATATTGTAAGATTTCGCATAATCTTTTTGCTTCTGAATATTCTGGTTCAGAACTATCAATTTCCTTTAATAATGGTAATGCCATCGTTTTTAATACTGACATCTCATATACTAAAGAAGTATTAAACATAACATCTGCTTGCTCTTGATAAGGGAATATATTTTTTTGTTCTCCTCTATTTACTGATGGCCACATTCTTAAAGTATGAAGCGCAGAATATCCTCTGAATTGATAATCTCTTACTATTCTTCTTATTAATCTTGAATCTGTTGTTGATATTCTATTAAAATAATCAATATTTAATACAGTTAATGCACTAATATATATTTTAAACTTATTTTCTTTTGGAATACTCTCTGTTAACTTATCATTCAAACAATGAATTCCCTCTATTACAAGTACATCATTTTTGTTTAATTTTAATTTATCTCCTCTATACTCTTTATGCCCTGTATGGAAATTAAATGATGGTGTTTCTACTTCTTCACCATTTAATAAACTTAAAATTTGATTATTAAATAAGTTCATATCTATAGCATTTATATCTTCAAAATCATAATTTCCATTTTCATCTTTTGGAGTATCTTCTCTTTCTACAAAATAGTTATCAACTGATATTGTAACTGGTCTTAATCCATTTAATTCTAATTGTAATCCTAATCTTTGTGCAAAAGTTGTTTTACCAGAAGATGATGGACCTGCAATTAAAATAACTTTTGCATTTCTGTTTTGTGCTATCTTATCTGCTATTTGTGAGATTTTTTTCTCGTGTAAAGCTTCATCTAATAAAACAATATGTTTTGCCTCTCCATTTTGAACCTTTGTATTTAATTTATATAATGTATTTATATCTAATAATCTATGTATATTCTCATAATCTTGAAGTGCAGATAATAATTTTGGATTATCTACAAATGGTTGTAATTTTGTTATATCCTTTCTATTAGGATATCTAATAATAAAACCATGTTTATATTTTTCTAATTTAAATATTTTCATATATTTTGTAGATATTGGCATAACACCATAAAAATAATTATAATAATCTTCACAATAATATAAAGTAACATGGTCTCTTTCTTTTATATCTTTTTGTAATATTCCCTTTAATGTTTTATTTTTTTCGTAAAAGTCATCTGCTTCTTCTTTGGTCATTATAACTTTTGTAATAGGTAAGTCTTCTTGAACTATTTCATGCATTCTGTTACTTACTGCCTCTAGCATTTCATCTGTAACTTTCATATTATCAATTTCAAAAAACATAGAATTTGATAATTGATAATCTACAGTTAATAAAGCTTTTGGATATACTTCTGAAAATGCTTTTGCCATTATATAACTTAATCCTCTTATATAAATTCTAAGCCCATCTTTATCTGATATATCTATAAATTTTATATTAGTGTCTTCTTTTAATATATGATTTAATGATTGTATTTGATTATTGCAAATACATGCAATTACATGCTCATTACATTCTTCTTTAAACACATCAATTACTTTTTGTGGCTCTTGTATCTCTATAGTTTTATCTTTATATGTTATTTTCATAGCATTCTTCCTTTCGTTTTTACTGCATAATATTTTATATTATATTATTATTTAAGTCAAACTATTCTTAAAATCTGGTACATATTCTTCTTCGTGTTCACCTAGATCTTGCATATATCCATTTTCTATCCCAATTTCATATATATAATCTTCTATTTGTTTGTATTCTTCATTATTTATTTTTCTATTAAGCTCTTTTATCTGCTTTGCTTTATATGTTGGAAAATATTGTGCCATAATACTTACATAAACTTCTTTTCCTATATTATCTACAATCCATTTTAATACATTTTTGCTGTTTTCTATCTCGTTTGGCAAAATTAAATGCCTTATTATTAAACCTCTTTTTATTATTCCATTTTCATCTAACTGTGGAGTTCCAACTTGCTTATACATTTCTGTTATTGCTTTTGATGTTACTTCAAAATAATTATTTATATTTGAATATTTTCTGCCTAATTCATTATTAGCATATTTAAAGTCTGGTAAGTATACATCTATATATCCTTCTAACAATTTCAATGTTTCTATGTTCTCATATCCATTTGAATTATATATTATTGGTATTTTTAAACCATTTGATTTTGCTAGTTTGATTGCTTCTATAATATGATAAACATACATTACTGGTGTTACTAAATTTATATTATGTGCGCCCTTTTCTTGCTGTTCTATCATACTTTTTGCTAAAAAATCTATATCTACTTCTTGCCCCATTCCTTCTTGACTTATTTTATAGTTTTGGCAAAATACACAATTAAAATTACAGTTTGAAAAAAATATTGTCCCAGAACCATTTGTACCACTTATACATGGTTCTTCAAACTGATGTAATGATACTAATGATATTTTTAATTTATCTGTAGCTTTACATCTTCCTCCTCTTCCTTCTAATCTATTTATTTTGCACATATGTGGACATAGTTTACATTCTTTTAATTCTTCTAACATTTTTCTACCTTTCTTTTTACGTTTATTAACTATTATACCTTAAATTAACAAAGAAATGAAGAGACTAGATATAAAATATCTTTGCCCCTCCATTTCATTAACATCTTATGCTGTCGCGGAAATTGTTAACATTGCTGGATTAACAGTTCCAGCTCCAGAATAATTCCACTTCGAGTTATAACATTTTCGGAATTCTTCTCCGTACTGCCACACTTGTGAAATTATACTTGCTGCAGCTCCATACATGAAGCCTGTGACACCTTCTACATCAGCTAAATCGGAACATCTGTCCCAGATTTCTGACATTTTCATGCCATATTTCTTGGTCAAATACTCCATGTACTGAACCCATAAAATGGTATAGCGTATGATTGCCCTGCTATAGGGATCATCGCTGTTTAAACGTTTGCATGTTTCCCAGTCATTTATTGCTGTTGCTTTGACAGGGAACTCATCGTTCTTCTGGAATTTTCTCACCTTTTCCAGTACAACCTTATGTCGACATTCCTTTTTCAATGTCTTTGCACGTTTCCTGATGTACTCCGGAGAGTGAATATATTCTTGCCACTCTTTCTCACCGAGTTCACTACATAAATTGCAACATCTTTCATACATCTCCCGGATATGGTTCACATTCCATTCGCGAACCATCATTGAAAACTCGTTGAAACTTATCTCGACACCTTTTATTCCATACATATTATTATACGGACTAAAGCATCTTGATATAGTCTTCACAAAGTCTTTGATATGGTCGCCGGCAATGGGTTCTACCTTTATAAGACCTTCTTTAAGTGATGAAATTATCAGGCATTCATTCCTGTAATTTCTAAACCAAAGGTCCTTACTCCAGCCTGCCACTTCTTCAAATTCAAAACTAGCAGTAGGTGAATCAATAAATTTCCATACTTCAATTGGTTCATCTTTAAGAGCTGCCAATCGTTCGCAAATCTTCATATCTACGGCAACATCATTTACACCTTCTGAAGTTTTTAACGCCTTCATTAAGATGCAGATAATATTTTTCCTGCCTTCTGCTTTTGTCACAGATACCGAAATATTTCGGTAAGCAATTTCGATTTTGTCAACTTTAAAATTGCTCTGCTTTGCAAAGCATCCTGCAACTATCTCTGCGACTCTGTGGAGTGACACAGAATAGTCAAAAGCTAGACACGCCACACCGTTTTCATAGGTTGTAAGTTTGACATCAGTTTCATATTTGACATTCTCGAACGTCCGAGCATGGAATACAAATCCTCCATCTGATGCATTGCCTACATAGATCAACTTTGTTACTTCTTTCCGTTCCTTTCTCATAATGTTTACCCCTTTCAATGTTATTTAAATGATGACGTGTAATCAAAATACCTTTTACACTAAAAACATCACTTGTATTTATTATACTACTTTTATTTACATAAATCAATTTTGATAAAGTTACACTTTATCTATACATTAAAACTCTACAATAAATCTATTCATATTTTCACCTAAATTTATTGTACTTTTATTTTTGATTTCATTTTTTGGAATTACATACATCTTTAAATCTGCATTTAGTATAAATAGATAATCTATATTAGTATTTATTAACGTTTTATATTCTTTTCCTTTTGTTCCTCCACAGCTTTTTAACGAAACTTGATATATGTTATTTTTAGTTTTACACCCTGTAGCCTTTACCTGTACTTTATCTAGCTTTCCGTCCTTTTCTATAACTAAATCATAATCTTGTGTATCATTTAAAGGAATAGATACTACATATCCGTTAGTTGAAAAATATGCTATTGCCATCCCCAGTCCTGAATTTCCCTTTTCTTTATTAGAAAAAAATTTCATAGCGCTCCTTCGAACTTTTGTTTGTTTTTAACTTTAAAAATAAAATACAAGTTTAGCTTGTACTTTATTGGTGGGCAGGGATGGATTCGAACCATCGTACTCAAATGAGAACAGATTTCTTACTACTATAGTTTTCACTACCATATACATGTTTGTAGTCTGGACTTTCTCTTTATCTTAAAATTAAGATACCAGGTATAAAGTCTCTACACTCGGAAATTTCTTTCCTAGCTCGGGATTGTCATCAGCCTTACTGTTAAGAGTTCCCCGAATTAGCCCGGTGTTCATCATATAATCACTTATATGAGCTGCAAGTTTAGGTTTTTGATAAACCAAAGACCACAGTCTGCCGCCTTTAGCCACTCGGCCACCTACCCATATTATTAAATTAAAAAATGGTGCTCCCTCAAGGATTTGAACCTTGGACCCACCGGTTATGAGCCGGTTGCTCTGACCAACTGAGCTAAGGGAGCCTGTCAACGAAATTTAGTATACTATTTTTAATATAATATGTCAATACTTTTTTACTATTTTTTTATTTTTTTAGAAAAAATTTATATTCATTTAAAAATACTATATTACCAGTTTTAGGTAATATAGTATTTTTTGGTATATACTGTTGTAGATTTTACTACAATTTTAATTTTCTGTTTTTCCTTCTGGAAGTGCTGGAACTTCAAGAACTACTCTTATACTCATAATATATTTAATTGTTCTTACAAATTTGCTGTTTTTAAATCTTTGCCATAAGCTTGGTTTAGCTTCAAATGTTTCTGCTGCATATTGTTCTTGTTGTGGTTTTTCTACTTTTTGAATTGTTTCTACTTTTGGTTGTTGTTTTACTTTTTCTACATTTGAAGGTTCAGCAATTGCAGCAACATTAACTTTCTTTTCTTTCTTAGCTTTAACTTTCTTAACTTTTTGAACTGGTTCCATAACAGGTTCTACTTGTTCTTCTATCACATCTTCTACTGGTGCTGGTATTTCTTTTAATGCATCTGCTATTTCAAGTCCAATATAACTTAATGCTTTTGATCTGTCTTCTATTCTTTCCATATCTATTTCAATATGTAAGTTTGATTCCAAATTAGATATTCTTGCTTTTAAAAGTTTTAAAGCATCTTTATAATGATCTGTTTCTTTGCTTCTGCTTCTTCCGATAATTAATAAAGTATTTATTATATCTTCATCAAAATCATCTTGAGCTTCTTTAACTGCTTCTTTCCAATTTTTTTCTTTTGTTTCAACTTTCTTTAGAAGTTCTTTTAATTTTCCTCCTAAACTTATATTTAATTCTCTTTGTCTAATTAAATTTTCTATTTGTTTAGTATTATCTTCAAATTGGCTTGTAGCAAATTCAACTAAATCAAAAGCCGCATTATAAACACTTGCAGGGAAATTTTGTTTCTTTGGATACTCTACCAAATATGTTTTTATAGCTTCTACTAAATCCTTAAAATAAGTATCATCATCTAATTGGATGATTTGTTTCTTACTCTTAGGATTAATCATTTTATGCACTTTTTCTATATTTGATAATATCTTCTCCTCAGTTATTACCATTCTAACATTTACTATGCCAGATCTAGACATGTAAATTCCCTCCTTCATCATACGTAAATTCCAAAAACTAAGTTTATTATACATCTTTCTTCATAATTCTACAATAATATTACCTTTAATTATTTATTTCATTTTTGTAATATATTTGTAATATTTTCGTAACATTACTTCATTATTCCTGATATTGCTATCTTTTCTATTTCCTTATACATTGATTGAATATCTAAATTCTTTTCTGTTTTTAGTTTATATATTAAACATGAACTTGTAAGACTAAATATTTCGGAAGCAATAACTTCTGGATCTCTATCTATAATTTCTCCTTTTTCTATTCCTTCCCTAACAATTTTTTCTACTATATTTAAATATTCAAATACATATTGTCTACTTCTTTTATTTCTTTCTTCTTTTCCCCACATTTGGCTAAGAATTATTGTAATTAAACTCTCATACTTTACTATTACTTTGATTTGAATTAAAATAATAGCTCTTATTTTATCTATATAGCTTGATACTTTATCTGTTTTTATTTGGATACTATTTTTTAAGAGTTTCATACCCTCTTCTACTAAAAAGTTAAATATTTCTTCTTTACTAGAAAAATGATAATACAAAGTACCTTTTGCTACACCTACTGTAGCAGTAATTTCCTCTATACTTGTAGCCTCATACCCTTTATCTGCAAATAATTGCATAGCTGTCTCAAATATTTTTCTTTTTGTCTTATTCATTAACATATCTCCTATTTCTTTTAAATTTTAAAATAAAGAAATTTCTAATTTTAGTCCATCTACTTACTTTAACAACTAAATAAAATTTATTTGGATCTTTTCCTTCCATTGCTTTCTCCTTTGTATAACTTCTTTTTTAGTTTACTATAATTCTTCTTTTTTATCAATAGACTTCTTCCAATTTTCCAATTAAATCTATACCTTCTTCGCCTATAATTTTAGCTGTAACTATCTTATTTTGCAAATTTTCTGCATTTTCTTTAATTTTTACCATTATATAGTTTGTAGTATGTCCTTTATAATAACCATCTTCAAGTTCTTCTATTAACACTTTTAAATTAGTATTTATATATTTTTTATTTTGCTCTTTTTCATTTTTATCAGATAATTCTATTAATTTTCTACTTCTTTCTTCTTTTATATTACCATCCACTTGATTAGGCATTTTTTCAGCTTTTGTTCCATGCCTTGGTGAATATTTAAATACATGCATTTTATAAAAATCAATATTTTTTAAGAACTCATAAGTAGTATTAAATTCTTCATCAGTTTCCCCAGGGAATCCGACAATTATATCTGTAGTTAAAGCAACATTTGGATATGCTTTTCTTAATAATTCAGTTGCTTTTTTAAATTCTGAAGTCGTATAATGTCTATTCATTCTTTTTAAAGTTTCATCACAGCCACTTTGTAATGACAAATGAAAATGATCACAAATCTTATTTAATTTGCTTAATCTATTAACAAAGTCTTCTGTAATTAATGTTGGCTCTAATGAGCTTAAACGAATTCTTTCAATTCCATCTATCTTATTAATTTCTTCTAATAAATCTATTAATCCAATATCTTCTTTTAAATCTTTTCCATATGATGCAACATGAATTCCCGTAACTACAATTTCCTTAATTCCTTTTTTAGCTAAGTCTGTAACCTCTTCTTTTACATTCTCAATCTTTCTGCTACGTATACGTCCCCTTGCATATGGAATTATGCAATATGTACAAAATTGATTACATCCATCCTGAACTTTTATTGCAACCCTATTTTTATCTGTATAATTTACACTACCGAAATCTACAAATTCTTTTTGATGCATTACATCTGATACATGTTCTTGTGGCTGTTTATTAGCTAATGCCTCTTCTACATACTTAACTATTTCTGTTTTTTCGCTTATACCTAATATTAAATCTATATCTTTTATTTCTTCTAATTTATCTGCTGCTACTTGTGCATAACAACCTACTGCTACTACAATTGCATCTGGATTTAATTGCTTTGTTCTTCTAATCATTTGTCTTGATTTTTTATCTGAAATACTAGTTACTGTACATGTATTTATTACATAAATATCTGCTTTTTCTGAAAAATCAACCAATTTATACCCTTTTTCTAAAAAAGCTTGAATCATTCCATTTGTTTCATATTGATTTACTTTACAACCTAATGTATAAAACGCTACCTTCATTTTTCTTCCTCTCTCTTACATTTAATCGCTATTATATCAGCAAAATCCATTTTTTTCAACATTTAATTAACTAATGGTATGCCGTTTTCAGCATACCATCTTCATTTTAAATTTACATATTCATCAAAAAAATTTGTTTAGGTTTTATATCACATTGTTTAAATAGTTTTTCTCTTATGTTTTCATATTCAGGACTTCTTAAGTCCTTATATGCTTTAGTCCTTTTACTATTCCAGTAAGGGTTATTTGAATTTTCTTTTATACATTTTTCCAGTAATTCTTTTGTTATATTTAGTTCATATCCTATACTTCCAAAGTTAAATCCATCTGCTATTAATAAATATTTTCTACTATCTAATTTTTTATGTACTTTTGGTCCAATCTGTAAATAAATTGACTTTTCATTAATTCCACTTATACCTTTACCATACATTATTGGATAATCTTTTTCATGCTCTTCTAATGGTTCATTTCCTATAATCTCACATTCTCCATAATAAAAAATATCTCTTAATATATATTGTGAAGGTATTGTCTTTAACTTTTTAAGTTCTTTTATTTCTATATTCTTGTTATCCGTAATTATATGATATATATTTACTAATAAAGGATATCCCATAAGAATATTCCAAAATGGCTTTCCGCTTTTTTTATATTTATCAACATCCCAAATAATTCTTCCATACCCATAGTTCTTTCTGTCAAATTTAAATCTGAAGAAATCACCTTCTTTATAATTTACTTTTACTCTTTTTTCCATAGCAAATCTTTTTATGTCAGACAAATCCTCTTCTGTAGTCTCTGTAATCCACTTATTAAGCCATATTCTTAATCCTGAAAAATTCTTTATTTTCACTTCTTGTCTATATGTAGAATAATACATTTTCTGTGTAGTATAATTTCCTATTAAAACATTTTCATTGCATAAAGCAAAATATATACCTATTCTATCTTTATTTTCCATTAATGATGGCGTGATTTTTTTTTGCTTTCCTCTATCAGTTTTTGGTAATAATATTGTTCTATTTTCAATTGTTTCATAATCCATTTTTGCCTCTAAATAATAATCATCATTAGATATATAAATATACTTTTTTATAGTATTGCCTTCAAAATATAAATATATTGTATCTGATAATTTTACTCTTTCCCAATTATCTTGTACTGGCTCTATGCCCAAATATTTTCTATCTTCATTGGTTAATTCGAATTTTAAATTGTCCATTTTTTCCCCTTTTACTTACTATTATTTTTCTTATTATAACTTTAATATATTTTTTAGGCAAGAAAATAGGGATTTAAAGAACGTCCCCAAATCCCTATCTTCCATTTCTATTTTCTCAATATTCTTAAAGCATTTAATACTGTAAGTAATGTAACTCCTGTATCTGCTAATACTGCAAGCCATATTGGTGCTGTTCCAAATAAGCCTACAATTAATACAACAAGTTTTGCAAGTAATGAAAATGTTATATTAAATTTTACTATCCTCATTGTTTTTTTAGCAACTCTAATTATAGTTGGTAAGGTTGAAATGTCGTTAGAAATTAAAATTCCATCTGCTGTATTGTTTGCAATTTCTGATCCTGTTCCCATGCTCATTCCAAAGTCTGCTGTTGCAATTACCGGGCTGTCATTAATTCCATCACCTAAAAATGTTACTTTATTATTATCTGCTTGTAATTCTTTTACTTTATTTAATTTTTCTTGTGGTAATAATTCTGCATATACTTTTGATATTTTTAATTTATCTGCAATATTCTTAGCAGCCTTTTTATTGTCACCTGTTAATATTGCAACATCTTTTACTCCTGCCTCTTTTAAATTATCTAATATATTTTCTACATTTTCTCTTAACTCTTCTTTTAATGTTATATATCCTACAATTTGTTTATCTACTGCAAGTGTAATAGTATTATCAACATATTCTGCTGTATCTACATCATATTTTTCCATTAGTTTTTTATTTCCGAATAAAATTTCTTTTCCATTAATAATTCCATATAAACCATGTCCAGAATATTCTATATAATCTTTTACTTCTAATTTTTCTATGTCTTTTTTATAACTTGCAACTGCTGTTGCAATAGGATGATTAGATAAACTTTCTATACTATAAATATATTCTAACATTTCATTTTCTGGAATTTTTGTTGCTTCTAATTTATCTATAACCATTTTTCCTGTAGTTAATGTTCCTGTTTTGTCAAACGCAATTATATCTGTTTTTGATAAATTTTCTATATGTTTTGTTCCTTTTATAATCATTCCTTTTTTAGAAATCGCACCTATACAAGAGAAGAATGATAATGGTATAGAAATTACTAAACTACATGGACAAGATGCCACTAAGAAGAACAAAGCTATATCTATCCACTTATCCATATCTGCACCTAATATTAATGGAATTATTACTAATAAAATTGCAACTACTATTACAATAGGTGTATATATCTTAGAAAATTTAGTAATAAATTTTTCTGTCTTTCCTTTATTATTTGTTGCTTCATATACTAAATCAATTATTTGTGAAGCCATAGAATCTTTATATTCTTTTTCTGCTTTAATATAAATTGCACTATTTAAATTTATACTTCCAGAAATAACTTCATTATTTTTTTCTACTTTAACAGGTTTGCTCTCGCCTGTAATCGGTGATGTATCTATTTGAGATGTCCCAGATGTAACTATTCCATCAACAGGAATCTTTTCACCAGGTTTTACAAGTAATATGTCACCTATTTTTACATCCTCTACTTTAACAACATTTACATTATCTCCATCAACTAAATTTGCATTATTTACTTTAATTTTAGTAATGTCTTCTATATTCTTATTAGATTTTTCTTCTGCAAATTCTTCTAGAAATTCACCTAATTTAAATAATAAAACAACCAAACAACTCTCTGGATATTCACCTTTTATAAATGCTCCAATTATAGCTATTGTCATTAATGTACTTTCTTCGAAATTAAACTTAAATAAGTTTTTTATTCCTTCTATTAATAAATCATATCCTGCAAGTAATACAGCTATTAAATATATCCAAATTTTATATTCTGCTAAAGCCGGAATAAATCCAATTCCAAATAAAACTAATGAAAGTATATAAAAAACTATTTTGCTTTTATTTTTTTCTTTTACTTCACATTCTTCATGATTATGACTACAACATGCCATGCTTTTCTTCCTCCTCTAAAATATGATCTAATGCCATTTGTATAATAAGTTCTACGTGTTCATCATCTAAGCTGTAAAAGATTTGTTTTCCTTCTCTTCTAAATTTTACTAATTTACTATTTCTTAAAAGCTGTAATTGATGAGAAACTTGTGATTGATTTAAGCCTAGTAATTCACATAGATCACAAACACATAATTCTTCTTTTAATAAGCTACAAATTATTTTTAATCTAGTTTCATCTGAAAATAGTTTAAACATATTAGATAATTTTTGATATTCATCAGCTTTTGGTTCAAGTGATTTAACATTGTTTATTTTATTTAAATGTGGACAGTTTTCTGCACACACTAATTTTTCTTCTTCCATATTTACCTCCTCTTATATCATATGAGCAGATATTCATATGATTACTTATTCATATGATAAAACAAAAAAAATAATCTGTCAAGATATATTAAATTATTTTTTATTAATATTAAAAAGGTCTCCCTTCCTCCTTAGAGGAAAAGAAACCTTTTTATAGGTTTTAACCTATTAGCATTTTGGCAGGATTAGCGACTCCGTCGCCATTATAGCCTCCATGATTTTTGTTGTACCAGAGGCGGAGATTATCTCCGTGTTTCCAACACTGAGAAAGCAGATTCACCAAGCAGCTTTCTGCATACCCTGTCAATCCACTATCAGGATCACAGATGTCAAGGGCCTCACCAGCAATTTCCTCCAACTCGAAGCCTTTCTCCATTAGCAATTCCATGGCTTTCGCCCATTTTGTTGCAGTACTTATGATAGCCTTTCCATAGGGCGAATCAGCATTCTCGTTGTTCCATTCTTTCCATCGCTCTTCATCTTTGAGCTTGATTTTTATTTTTTTCATTTTATCAAGCTTTTTTATTATTTTCTTGGCCCGTTTTTTTCTGCCTTCCATGTACTCCATGTACTCAATACATGTTGTAAATTCTAATTTCATTCCTCGCATGATGTATCCTCCTTATTTCAACGGTTTAATAATATTATTATATCACTAATTAACATAAAAATCAAATTATGTTCCTGCATACTACAAATAACTAACACTTTGAATCATAAATATAGCAATTTATTTCTTAATTCAAAAAAATAAAGACGAAACATAAAATTTCGCCCTTATTTTAATTATTCTTCATCTTTTTTTGTTTCTTCAGAAGCTTCTTCTTTTACTTCTTCTTTAGCTGGCTCTTCAGCTTTAACTTCTTCTACAGGTGTAGCTTCTGTTTCAACTGTTTTAGCTTCTTCTACTGGAGCTTCAACTTTTTCTTCAACTACTGGTTCTTCTTCTATAGTTGCTTTTACTGTAATTTCTTTATCTTCAATTCTTGCACCAATTTGTTCTTTAGTCTTAGCAGCTTTACCAACTCTGTCTCTTAAGTAGTATAATTTAGCTCTTCTTGCTTTACCTACTCTTACTAATTCTACTTTTTCTACTAATGGTGAATGAATTAAGAATGTTTTTTCTACACCAACACCAGAAGCTATTCTTCTAACTGTGAATGTAGCATTTAGTCCTCCACCTTGTTTTTTAATAATAATTCCTTCAAATACTTGGATTCTTTCTCTATTTCCTTCTTTTATTCTTTGGTGAACTCTTACAGTATTTCCAACCTTAAGAACTGGTATCTTCTCTTTTAGATGCTCATGCTCTATTGATTTAATGATATCCATTATTTACTTCCTCCTTCTTTTAAATTTTTATATTCACTTAACATTTTTTGTTCTTTATCAGATAATTCAATTTCTTTTAATAAATCTGGTCTTTTTAAATATGTATTTATTATTGATTGGTTTCTTCGCCATTCTTTAATATTTTCGTGATGCCCAGAAAGCAATACTTCTGGAACTCTTTTACCTAAAAATATTTCTGGCCTAGTATACTGTGGATATTCTAGCAAGCCATTTGTAAAAGATTCTTCTTGAATAGAGTCCTCTTTTAAAACTCCTTCTACATATCTACTAACACTATCTATCAAAACCATTGCTGGTAGTTCCCCACCAGTTAATACATAATCACCTATCGAAATTTCCTCATCTACGATTTCATCAATTACTCTTTGGTCAATACCTTCATAATGTCCACAAAGTAATATGATATTTTCTTCTTTAGCTAGATCTTGTACCATTTGTTGATTTAAAGTTTTTCCCTGTGGTGACATATATATAACTTTAGCATTTGGTTCTTTAACAGAACAATATGCATCATATACAACTGTTGGTTCCATAACCATTCCGGCACCACCACCATAAGGAGTATCATCTACTTTTTTATGCTTATTTTTAGAAAAATCTCTAATATTTATTAAATTAATATCTATTAGTCCTTTTTCTTTTCCCCTTCCAATAATACTTTCATCTAATGCTGAAAACATTTCTGGAAAAAGAGTTAAAACATTAAATTTCATTCTTCCTCCTATATTAAACCTGGAATAAGATTAATTATCATTTTCTTATTTTTTAAATCAACTTCTTTTACAACATCTGCTATAGCAGGAATTAATATTTGTTTTCCGAGATTGTCTTTTACTACATATACATCATTACTACCAGTTGGAAATACATCTTCTATTTTGCCTAAATATTCATTTTTATCCGAATAAACATCAAGACCTATTAAATCTACAATATAATATGTATCTTCTCCTAAGTCTTCTTGACTTTCTTTTTCTGTTTTCAAATAAAAATTTCTATATTTTTCTGCTTCTTCTATAGAATCAATTCCTTCAAGTTTTAGTAAGACTTGATTTTTATTATATCTTACCTGTTCTATTTTAACTTTTTTAAGTTCATTTTTTAATTGTATATATACATACTTTAAATCTTCAAATTTGCTAATATCATCAGTAAAAGGATTTACTTTTACAACACCTTTTAACCCATTCGTATTAACAATTTGTCCAATCTCTATATATTCCATATTAACCCCTTTTAGTTAATGAATTCAATTGTAACTTTTTTGTTTTCTTTTGATGCTACAGATTTCATTATAGCTCTTACTGCTCTTGCTACTCTACCTTGTTTTCCTATAACTTTACCCATATCATCTTCAGCAACTTTTACTTCGTATACAACTGATTTTTCACCATTTAATTCTTTTATAGATACTGCATCTGCATTATCTACTAAATTTTTTATCATTACTTCTAAAACTTCTTTCATTTGTTTATCCTCCTGTCATTAATCCTTGTTTGCTAAGTCTATTAATTTTTTAACTGTATCTGTAGGTTTTGCTCCGTTTTTGATCCATGTTGCAACAGCTTCTTTATCTAAAACTATTGTTGATGGTTTTGTCATTGGGTCATATGTTCCTACTTTAGCTATAACTTTTCCATCTCTTGGACTTCTAGAGTCTGCTACTACTATATGATAAAAAGGTGCTTTTTTCTTTCCTTCTCTTTGTAGTCTTATTTTTACCATTTATTTCACCTCCTAAAAATCTAAGTAATCTATTATTAATTGTTATTAATAATCTACATTTTAAAATCTTTTAAGTCATTCATATTTAAGTTTTTCATCATATTCCTCATTCCTTTACCAGACTTGATCTTTTTCATCATTTTTTGTGTTGTTTCGAATGAAGTCATGAATCTGTTAATTTCTTGTACTGATGTTCCACTACCATTTGCAATTCTTTTTCTTCTACTTGCATTTAACAATTTTGGATTTCTTCTTTCTCCATTTGTCATTGAACAAATAATAGCTTCTATTCTATCAAATTCTTTATCATCTACTTTAATATTTTTAAGTTGACTCATTCCTGGAAGCATTTTTAATAAAGATGAGAAAGAACCCATTTTCTTTACTTGTCTTAATTGTGCTAAATAATCATTTAAATCGAAGCTTTGTTTTCTTAATTGGTCTTCCATTTTCTTAGCTTCTTCTTCATCGAATGATTCTTCAGCTTTTTCTATTATAGAAAGTACATCTCCCATTCCTAAAATTCTTGATGCCATTCTGTCTGGATGGAATGGTTCTATGTCACTTAATTTTTCTCCTGTTGCTATATATTTTATTGGTTTGCCTGTTACTTTTTTTACTGATAATGCTGCACCACCACGTGTATCACCATCTAACTTAGTTAAGATTATTCCATCTATTCCTACTTTTTCGTTAAATGTTGTTGCCACATTTACAGCATCTTGACCTGTCATACTATCTACTACTAATAAGATTTCTTGTGGTCTTACATTTTGTTTTATATTTTGTAATTCTTGCATTAAGTCTTCATCTATTTGAAGTCTACCTGCAGTATCTAGTATTATTACATCATTTAATTTCTTTATTGCTTCATCTATTGATCTTTTAGCTATATTTACTACATTTTTAGAATTTTCATCACTAAATACTGGAATGTTTAATTGTTTACCAACAACTTGAAGTTGTTTTATAGCTGCTGGTCTGTAAACATCACATGCAACTAATAGTGGTTTTTTACCTTGTTTTCTTAATACATTTGCAAGCTTACCTGCTGTTGTTGTTTTACCAGAACCTTGCAAACCTATTAACATTATTACTGTTGGAGCATTTGGTAAAAATGTAATTTTACTTTCTGTTCCTCCTAATAATTCTACAAGTTCATCTTTAACTATTTTTATTACTTGTTGTCCAGGTGTTAAAGATTTTAAAACATCTTGACCTAAAGCTTTGTCTTGGATTACAGTTATAAATTCTTTTACTATTTTATAGTTAACGTCTGCCTCAAGTAATGCAAGTTTAACTTCTCTTAGCATATCTTTTAAGTCAGCCTCTGTAACCCTTACTTTCCCTTTGAATTTATTTGTTATACTTTGTAATTTAGAAGATAATCCTTCAAAAGCCATTATTTTCTCCTTACTTTAAATTAATTTTTTTAAATCTTTTTTTATTGATTCTAGTGTTTTCTTATCTTGTATATTTAAGCTATCTAATTTAGAAATAATACCATTTACTAGCTCTTCTTGTTTTTGCATTTTCTTCATAAGACCTAATTTATTTTCTAAATCATATAATTTTGTTTCTCCACTTTTTATATTATCTCTTACTGCTTGCCTTGTAATATTATAGTTTTCTGCAATTTCTGATAAAGAAAAATCATTGTTATAATATTCATCTAATATCTCGAATTGTTTTTCTGTTAAAGTATTTTTATAAATTTGAGATAATATACTTATTTCTATGTTTTTTTCCATCATTACACCTTCTCTTTTTGTAATGCTATTATACTTTACACTATTTTAGTGTAAATGTCAAGAGCTTTACAGTAAAAAATCGGGATTTTTTAGAGGTAGTGGGATTGGGGAACGTTCTTTTTTTTCCTTTTAGGGATTGGGGGACGTTCCTAAAATCCCTCCAAAAAATGGAGGGATTTTTACATTTATAATTTTACTTACTCTACGTAATATTTCCTTGTTCTTTTATTTTTTGTGGTCTTAATTCTTGTCTTGCCTCTTCTAAATCTTCTATATTATCTACAACTGCTTTCTTCATTCTGTCTTCAATCTTTTTTCTTTTTGTCTTTCCCATAATTCCTAAATCTCTTAACCTTTGTATCCTTTGTCTATATTCTTCTGGAACTTCTGCTATATCACAACCAGCAAACTCATCTAACACTTTTCTTTCTGGTGCATTACGCCATCTAGCAGATAAATGAACTTCTGCTAATTGTTCTGGAGTTAATTCATCTACTTTTAAGTTCCTTCCTTCGCCACGTTTTCTAAAGCCTGGTGATGGGGCTTTCCCATGTTCTTCTATAAATTCTATATATTCCTCATAAGTCGTTTTCTGCTCTATACCCAAACCGAAACTTCTTAATTTTGCTATTTTCTCTCTGTCTTCTTCTGGTATGTCATCTAACTCTACCCCAGTATATTTATCCAATTTTTCTTTTTCTTTTGAATGTTTCCATCTGCCATATAAGTTAACTTCTTCTTTTTGTTCAGGTGTTAGTTCATCCATTAATAATCTTCTAGAATCTTTTCCAAAATTACCAATAGGAGTTCTACCGTTTTCCTCTAAAAACTCTACAAATTCTTCATATGTATCATGTTTAATTTTTTTCTTTAAGCCCAAGCCAAAACTTCTTAATGTAGCTACTTGCTCCCTGTATTGTTCTGGTACTTCTTGAATATCTCTTTCTGCATATTCGTCTAATATTTTCTTTTCTGTAGAATATGCCCATCTTTTAGCTAATCTTTTTTCATATTGTTCCTCTTCGCTTAGATCCTTCATTAAAATTGTTTTACCTTTTCCAGAAAAATTTTGCTTAGGCTCTCTTCCATTTTGCTCTAAATACTCCACAACCTCTTCATATGTTGTTTTTTCTTCCAATCCAAGTTCTCTTAGTTTTTTTATTTTATATCTATATTCTTTTGGAACTTCTTCTATCGCTTTTCCTTTACATTTTTTTAGCATTTTTCTTTCCTCAGATATTCTCCATCTATGGTATAAATGCATTTCATCCTTTTCTTCATCTGTAAGCTCATCAGCTTTTAATCTTTTACCATCTTTTGAAAAATGTCCATGTGGCCTTCTTTTATTTTTTTCATAAAATTCTATGTACTCTGAAAATGTATCGTGTATTGTACGAGTTTTTAATTGTTCATCAATCTCTCTTAATAAATCTAGAAGTTCCAATTCTTCTGATTGCAACTTAAAAAAATTATAATAACTATTATCTGTTTTATCTTTTCCTTTTCCCATTGCATGTTCTATTTCCATAAAAGTATCTATTTGTCTTATCCAGTTGTTTACAGCATCAATTATAACCCTATCTTTTTTTGCATCGATACTCATTATTCTGCCTGTTTCTTGGCTAAATACTATCCAAGATTCGGTCGGCTTAAACATTACTATTCCATCTAGACCAGCTATATGCTTGCCCTCATCTAACATATCTACACAAAACATTAATTGTAGTGTTCCATCTTCTTCTGCTTCTTCAAAATTTTCTAATGTTTCTCTATTAGAAAAAGGGGTTTTTCCAAAAGTATCATTTTTTTCATCTCTACTTAATACATAATATATAGATATATTTTCATTTACTTTTCCAAATATTTCTTTTGCTCTTTTCATCTTCTCTTGCATATCATATCTATTAGCACAAAAAACAATATATTTTCCATTCTTATTTATCATTGCTTTTGCCATAATATCTGGCATATCTGGTTCATTACTTACTAAACTTTCCAATTTTTGATATATGTCCATTATTTTTTCTTTTCGGGTTAAATTTTCTATTTTATCAATTTCTGTTTTATATCTTATTAATTCTTTTCTTAACGCAGATAACATTCTTACATATCTTGCTCCTTGTAACACGACTTCGCCTTCCTTAGAACCGTCCAGTGCTTCTGTCATTGACATTTCATAGATTATACTATCTGCAAATTTTTCATAAAGCATATTTCTACCATCTGTTCTTTTAGGAGTCGCTGTTATGCCTATATATTTTGCATTTGGATGATTTTTCATAAAAATATCTAGTTCTGGTTCCCAAGTCGCAGCCCCAATCCTATGTGCTTCATCACAAATAACTACATCTGCTTTAAAGTCTTTCATTTCATTTATTTTACTTAAAGCTTGATATGTAGCTAACCTTATTTTCTTTGTTTTTAATAGAGAACTCCATTCTGTCATATATTTTTCTATATATTTTTTATACTGACTTTTTATTATTAAACTAGGAACAATTATTAATGCATATTTTTCGCCATTACTTAAATTTTCACATTCTTCTACATACTCTAATGCAGGAAAAGTTTTTCCTCCACCAGTAGGATATACATATGCTACTCTATTATGGTATTTTAATCTTTTTCTTAATAATACAGCTGTTTTTTGCTGATGTTTATATTTTAATATTATAGGCATTTTTTTCTCCTTATTTAAAACATTTTTTTATCCAGCTAAAAATTTTTTCATACCATTTTTTCTTTTTTATTATTGTAATACTCTGTTTAGTCGTACTTGTGTTAACTTTCTTAAATGGATTAATTACATTTTTATTTATTTCTTGTATTTTTTTATCTTTTATTCTTTTTTCTGTATCTTTTATAAGTTTTCTTTCTTCTTCTGTAGCTATATAATCTGCATAAAGAACAGCCAAAAGCTTTTCCGTATCTGGTAATAATTCATCATATTCAATATCTTTAAATGATACTATATATTCTTTATCCATTTTATTTTGAATATTTGTTATTATATCATCTGGAATTTTATTTTTCATTTTTTCTGGCATACTATTTATTATATAATTTGCTTCAGAATACGCTCTTCTATCCATTTTTACCTCGATTATTTTATTTGGTTACTATTATATACTAAAATATTTTTTATAACAATCAGATTTTTTAAGTTACCATCAAAATCTTTTAATTGATTTGGTGAGATATAATTGTCAACGCCAATATGGGGATTCTAAAATTTCTACCCCCACAAAAAATCGGGATTTAAGGAACGTCCCCAAAATCCCTAAATCCCGAAATGGAAAAAAAAGAACGTCCCAAATCCAGAAACGTCCCCATTTTTCCAAGGAAACTTCGAAAAATCCCTAGAATAAATTTCTTATCAATAAACTTTCTTTGTCTTTTATATGATTTATGACATACACACAGTCATCAAGTTGTGGAACAGCTTGATTATATTCCCCTACATCTATATTTCCTTTAATTAACGTTAATTGTCTTGCTACTTTTTCTAATTCATTATGTTCTATATAACAAGATAAAAGATTTAATTTTTCATTCCATTCTTGTTCTACTTTTTTTATTTCGTCATTTATTTTATTTACATCTTTATTTTCTTTTAGCATTTCATTTCTTAAATTTCCTAAACTATCATTTATACTAAAAAAAACTTTTTTAGTATAATTATTACTAAGTAAATCCATACTAAATATTAAAATAACTACTAAAATGCACACAATAATCTCTTTATACATTTTTGTTTTTCCTTTCTTTTGCTTGGCAGAAAAATTGTCCTTCTCCATCTATTGTTACTACCAAAGCATCTTTAGGTTTTATTTTGAATTTAGCAACTTGTTTTTCTAACCATTTTTCATCTTTTCCTAATTTTCTTAAATTTTCTTTCATAATTACACCGTCTATAACTAAATCATAAGAAATTCCTTCATATTCTGGTTCCAAATTAAAGTCTTTTACTACCACATTTCTCTTTTCTGGTTTTGGAATAACTGTTATTTGTCCGCTCGTTTCTAATATTGCATACTCTACATCTCCAATATTAAAAATATTGTTTGAACGTAATCTTTCTTCTAATTCATTTATAGTAAATCTTTCTTTTTTTAATATTTTTTCATCAATTCTTCCTCTGTAAATTAGGATAGATGGTTTACCACATATTATTTCTCTGAATTTTAAACTTTTCATATTAAGAACTGAAATTAACAAATGCATAACAAGTAAACCTAAAATAGGAATTAATCCATTTAGTATAGGTGTTCCAACATCTGACATAGGAATAGAAGCTAAATCTGCAATCATTATAGAAATAGCAAGTTCAAAAGGTTGTAGTTGTCCTATTTCTCGTTTTCCCATTAATCTCATAACTAACAAAACAAATATGTATATAATTATGGCTCTAAAAAAATTTGATAACATAATATCACCTACTTAATTTTTTCAATTTTATTATGTCATTTTTTATTTTTTTTATACATTTTGAATAATTATTTAACTTGTGTAAATAATACTATTATGAAACCATTTTAAGGAGGTTTTATATTATGGCTGATAGTCAAATGAATGTAAAAGGAAATTCAACTACAAGTACCATGGGGCAAATACTATGGAGATTAGTAACATCTGCTGTAGTTCTAGCTATAACTGCATTTTTCACTCCTGGTTTCTCAATTAATAATCTTTGGACATTAGCTATTGCTGCTATAGTTCTTTCTATTATGGACTATATAATTACTAAATTTACTGGTTTACATGCTAGTAGCTTTGGTAGAGGTATTGTCGGTTTCGCACTTGCAGTCGCTACATTATATGCTACACAATTTTTCGTTGCAGGTTATACAATATCTTGGATGGCAGCAATAATTGGTGCCTTAATTTATGGAGTTGTAGATTATTTTATTCCAGGTACTCAAAGTGTATAATTCTAGGATAATTTAATTTTGTATATATTCTGGCAATTATATATTCATAGCAAAAAAGAGCAAGGATACTTCCTTGCTCTTTTTGCATATTAATCTATTTTTTCTACTATCTCGTTTTTGTTTTTGTATATAGAATGTTCTGGAACCACTCCTCTTACTGATGAAAGTGGATATATATTAGTATGTTTTCCTATTACAGTTCCAGGGTTTAATACAGAACCACATCCAACTTCTACTTCATCACCTAACATTGCACCGAATTTTTTTAATCCAGTTTCTATTTGCTCTTTGCCATTTTTTACAATTACTAGTTTTTTATCTGATTTAACATTAGAAGTAATTGAACCTGCTCCCATATGTGATTTATATCCTAATATTGAATCACCTACATAGTTATAATGTGGAACTTGTACTTTATTAAATAATATAACATTTTTTAATTCTGTCGAATTTCCAACTACTGCACCTTCACCAACAATTGCTTTTCCTCTAATAAATGCACAATGTCTAATTTCTGCATTCTTACCAATTATTGCTGGACCTGCAATATATGCTGTTGGAGCTACTTTAGCACTTTTAGCAATCCATATATTTTCCCCTTTTTCCTCATATTCTGTTGGATTCAAAGTTTTTCCTAATTTAATAATACATTCTTCTATTTTAGTTAAAACTTCCCAAGGATATGTAACTCCATCAAAAATATCTTTAGCAATAGTTTCATCTAAATTATATAAATTTTTTATTTTACACTCTTCCATTTTGTTTCCTCCAATAATCATTATATAACTTGCTTGCTGTTGCTGGACTATCTACACCTTCTTTATTTTTTACTGGTGCAAAATCCTCTTCTCTTTTTCCTCTTACAATAGAAATTTGATTAAAAAATTCAAATGAGTCAAATATAAAATATTCAAATTTATAAGCATTTGGTTCTTCTGGTTCAATCATTTTACCATTTTCATCCATATAGCTATATTTTTTATGTGCTTTATGATATTGCAAATTTCGTAAGCTAATTTTTTCTAAGGCTTTTAAACTAAATAAATTACACATTACATGTGATTCGCCAAATAGAATTTCACCATTTTCGTCTTTTGCCTCTATCATATCTTCTGGAAGTTCAGAATATTCTATAACTTTAACTTTTCCATCTTGAATACATAAAGACCCTATTCTTTCTCTTGGAGTATTTTTAAATATAGATCTTGTTGCAATTTCTGAACCTTCTTTAATAGCTACTCCCATTAATAGTGTATCTACCATTTTTAATAAAACATTATCTATAGAACCTATATATACCCATTCTATTCCTTTTTCTTTCATATCATCTAGTACACCTTTCATGTACATAGACTTAAATATACTTCCATTGCCATCTGATGCTTTTTTAATATTGTAATTTTCATCTAGCATTATTTGCCCATCTTCTGTTATTAATGGCAATTCGCCTTGTTCGAAAAATCCTACATATTCTTTATTATATCCAAAGTAATTATGTTCTTCCATGAAATCTACTATTTCTTGATTATTTTCATGGCTTGTCATAATATACCATGGAATTATAGTATTGTATTGTTTATTTGCTCTTTGTAATGTATCTACTATTATTTCAAATAAATATTTTGGCTCTGGTTCTACATCAATTTTAAAAGTTCCTTTTGCACCTTTATATCCTAATCTAGTTCCTTGACCTCCAGACATTGTTGCTACTGCAAATTTTTTATTTCTTACAACATCAGCTCCTATTTCTTCGTAAGCTTCTCTTTCTTCTTTAGATATTTTATCTGGATTTAGTGATTTTATTGGTTTTAATTCACCAACATCTACTTCTGCTTCTTCTTTAATATTGTTATATAATTCTTTTAATTGTGGAAAATTAATATCTTTTAATTGCTCTATTATCTTATTTTTTGTTGTTTTATCTACATTTTCTAATATTTTTAAAGTTCTAGTCTGATTATATTTTTTTAAATTCTCTATTACTTTCTCATCTTTCATATTAAACCTCCGATTTCATCGCTTTATTTTATCATATGCTTTTTTATTTTGCAATGTTTATAAATTTCCCTTCATTTTTTGCAATTTGTGGAATATCTTTGACAAACCACTAATATACTTAACTAAAGTAACTTAGTACAAACATTTTCTATGAGGAGGTATTTTATAAATGGAAAATATTAATGTATACGAAGATATTGCAAAACGTACAGATGGTGATATCTATGTTGGTGTTGTTGGACCTGTTAGAACCGGTAAGTCTACTTTTATAAAGAATTTTATGGATTTGTTAGTTATTCCTAATATCGAAAATGAATATAAAAAAGAACGTGCTACAGATGAACTACCACAAAGTGCCTCAGGAAGAACAATTATGACAACAGAACCTAAATTTGTTCCTAATGAAGCTGTCGAAATAACTATTGGAGATAATATTAAATTAAGAACTAGATTAGTAGATTGTGTTGGTTATTTAGTTAATAATGCAATAGGATATTTAGAAGATGATATGCCCAGAATGGTAAAAACCCCTTGGTCTGACGAAGAAATGCCTTTCGAACAAGCTGCGGAAATAGGAACAAAAAAAGTAATAGAAGAACATTCTACAATAGGTATTGTAATGACTACAGATGGTAGTTTTACAGATATTCCTAGAGAAGATTATGTTAATGCAGAAGAACGTGTTGTAAATGAATTAAAATCTTTAAATAAACCATTTGTCATCGTATTAAACTCTGAAAATCCTAATTCTGAATATACAAAGGAATTAGCTAGAAGTTTGGAAGTAAAGTATGAAACCACCGTAATTTGTATTAATTGTTCTGAACTAACTCTTGATGATATAAATAATATATTCTCTAAAGTTTTATATGAATTTCCTATTAATCAAATTAATATTAATTTTCCAAAGTGGATAGATATTCTAGATGAAAGCCATCCTTTAAAATGCACATTACTAAATGATCTAAAAAATGCATTTGAAAAAGTTAAAATCTTAAAACAAATTGACAACTGCATACAAAATTTATCATCTTCTGAAGTTATACAACAAGCATGTGTAAATAAAATTGAACTTGGAACTGGAAGTGTCTATATATCTATTGTACTTAAAGAAACTCTATTCTATAGTGTACTAACAGAAATCTCTGGTGTTTCAATCTCAAATGATGGCGATTTATTTAAAACAATGGCTGAATTTTCAGAAGTAAAGAAAGAATATGATAAGATTTCTTTTGCTTTGGAAGAAGTTAAAGCAAAAGGCTATGGAATTGTTACACCTTCGATTGATGAATTAATATTAGATGAACCTGAAATGGTTAAACAAGGCTCTAGATTTGGTGTAAAACTTAAAGCGAAAGCTCCTTCTATACATATGATAAGAGCCGATATAGAGACTGAAGTATCTCCAATAGTTGGTTCTGAAAAACAATCTGAAGAATTAGTAAATTACTTACTATCTGAATTTGAAAATGACCCTAAAAAGATTTGGGAATCTAATATTTTTGGTAAAAGTTTACATGAACTTGTTAACGAGGGATTACAAAGTAAGTTAGCTCATATGCCAGAAGATGCTCAAATAAAATTACAAGAAACTCTAGAAAGAATTGTAAATGAAGGTAGTGGTGGATTAATTTGTATAATATTATAAAAAACAATGCGAGTGGAACGTACATTTTCCTCTCGCATTGTTTCGCATGTTACTCATTTAAAAATCTTTCTTCTAATACCTTTAACGGTATTTTAAGGCAACCGGCTTTAATATCCAGCTCTGGGTCTGATAACTTAATATCAATTCCATTAAACGACTCTATCTCTGTAATGTTGTCATCTTCCCCATCGTATTCAACAATTGTTACGATGTTGTCTCCTAGCACAATCATATAATTTTGCATGCTAGGAATTTCTGGAGCTAATGGCTTCACATTATTTCCCTCAATTTCAAGGCATTTATAGTCATCCGATGTGATACCTATCATATATAAGCATCCATCTTCTCTAGCCAGATGAGTATATGGCTTTGGGAGCCAAGAAACTGCTTTAACTTTCTCAAATTCATCAAGAATATCAGCACTTTCTATCGATAGCTTAATGACTTTTTCCCCGATTAATTGTGGTCTAAATATATCGTTAGGCATAGCAGAAAAAGAAAAATCTTTTTTCTTTTCCCAAACAGTATATCCATCTACTAATTTTGGAAATAGTAATTGCCAATATCCAGATACTTTTTTCACGAACAGTTTCGATTCTTCCAACCAATAAACTGGTCGTCGCTCATCTAATATGACCTTTTTCACCTCATAGTTGTAAATAAGTGAATGAAGAGCTCCTTCTCTTACCAGAATTAGTGATCTTTCTTTTATATGAATAAAATCTTCATATCCGGAAAGGAAGTCCAGGTATTCACATCCATACTCATTTATTTCATATACCTGGTTTTTCTCCTTATAATTGTCCCATATTTTAAATATAATAGCCGCCCTTTCTTCGGCACAAATTATTTCAAAATGTTGCACGATACTTTTTAGAATGATTTGATCTTCCCATACTACATAAATCTTCCGTTTGCTCTCGAAAAGTCGAATATTATGCTTTTTCAATTTGCCATAATAGCGACTTTCAGTTGTGATTTCATTTACTATACCAAATGAAATCAACATTAATTTGATTTTTAAAATCAGCTCTCTCATGCTTTTTTCCTCCTGGCATTACGCCATATTTAGTTTGGTTTACTCGTTATCTTTTCTATTATAGCAGATTATACATGCCCCGTCAATTTATGTAAATCAATTAACAAAAAATAAGAGAAACTTTTTCGTTCCTCTTATACCTAATTATTCATAATCTTCTGTACTTAACTCTGGATATATAAATACAGAACCTCCGTCTGATACCTGACCACTTGGAAAATGAGTCTGATTAAAATTAGTCTCACCTTTTAAGAAATATCTAGTTTTAGTTGAACTAGGTACTCTTCCACTTCCTATAATTGTTGGATCATCCCAAGTAACATCTACCGCATACCATTTATTATTTAACATAACATAATTCCACGCATGTGCTTCTGTTTGACCAGCAGAATTAGTTCCAGTTCCCACTATTTCGACACAAGGTACACCTACAGCATCTAATAAATATTTTAATGATTCTGCATACCCTTCACAAACGACATTTTGCTCTACTAATGCACCATATATATTTCTAGTATTTGTTCTCGTCATTGAAGAGTCATACTCTATATAATCTACTAAAAAATCATGTATTCTTCTTACTTTAGTATATGGATCATCATTTGCCACTTGGCTTGCAATATCTGCTTTAATAGCTTCTAATCTATTTAGTGCAGAATCTACATCTGTTTTTGACGCAAATCCATCTACTAAATAGCTCCCTACTTCTGATGGTTCTATTGAAACTTCATATTTTGTTCCAAAAATATTAGTAGTTGAATATATCATTAATACCATTTTAGTTACATCTATATAAAATACTTCTGGATAATCTAAACCAAATGCATCCAATGCTGCTTGATACGCTACATTCAATCTTTCTTTTCCATTTTCTTCGTTTAACAAAGAATTGAATTGACTACCAAAATCAATTTTTGCAGTACCTGTTTTTAAATTTTCTATATTTGATTCAACAGCTGAATATATTATCTTAGCATTTGAATCTAACTGATCATAATAATATTTATATTTTCCAGCTGATACTGTAGTACTAGTATTTTGATTTGCAGTTTGGACATCTAGCTGGCTTGACAATAATGTATTAGAACTGCTTCCTGTTGGTTCTAATGGTTTTATTGTTTCATTACTAACTTCATTAGTACCTGTAACTAATGATAAAATATCAGTCGTATCTATCCCCATATATTGGATAAAAGCATATGCTATTCCTCCAATTATTCCTAAAATTAAAACTATTAATATAAATGTTAAAATTCTATTTTTCATAAAAATCTCCTAATTTTTCTAGTATCTATTTAATTATAACATTTAAATTATACAGTTGTATATAGTAATTTTTTCAAAATTGTACATATTTTTTTATTTATTGGAAATTACTAATTTTAATAATTATATATAGGAGTAAATTAATGAATTTTTCAAGATTAAAACAATCTCTTGCTAATTTAATAACATATAAAGGTCCTCAAGATTCATATGATTTTTCTGTAAACATATCTACCTCAAAAAATATAACCTACGAGGCTAATGAAAAAGTTTCTAGTAATTTAAAAGATAATAAGAACATTATTGATAGAAAATATAATACTTTAATAAATAGTGATATTATAATTAGAAAATTCAAATTAAAATCTAACAACAAACCTTATTCAGCTTTTATTATATACATTGATGGAATGTCTGATTCAAATTTAATTAATCAATTTATATTAAAACCGTTAATGTTAAGAAATAAAGCAAATACGTACAAAACTCAGAGTCTAAAAACTATTAATAAAGATAAAAAAGTTATTATACAAAGAGATTCTAATGACTTAGCAGTAGAAATAGAAAATTCATTATTACCACAAAATTCATTAGTAAAAGAAACAGAGTTTAGCAATATTTTTTCTGCTATTAATATGGGAAATTGTGTACTTTTTGTAGATACCTTAGATATTGCTTTTAATTTGGATGTAAAAGGATTTAAACAAAGAAGTGTAAGTTCTCCAAATAATGAAATAATTATTAAAGGTCCTCAAGAAGCATTTGTAGAATCTATTCGTGTAAACACTTCTATGTTACGTAGAGCAACAAATACTGAAAATTTGGTTATTGAAAATGTTTTAGTTGGAAAGCTAAGTAAAACACCATGTGCTATATGTTATTTAAAAAATATAGCAAATTCAGATTTAGTAGCAGAAGTTAGATATCGTTTAAACAATTTAGAAATAGATACACTTCTTTCTACAGGTCAATTAGAACAGTTAATATGTGAAGATAATAAATACAATATTCCACAAGTATTATCAACCGAAAGACCAGATAAAGCTGCAAAAAATTTATATGCAGGCAGAGTTGTTATTTTAGTAAATGGAAATCCATATTGTATTATTTTACCAGCAACTGTAGTTGATTTCATCTCTTCACCAGAAGATACAAATTTAAGACCAGCTTTTGCTAACTTTTTAAAATTTCTAAGATTCCTTGCTATGGCTATAACTTTATTACTTCCTAGCATATATATTGCAATTGTTGATTTTCATCAGGAATTATTACCAACGGAATTATTGTTCTCCTTATGGGCATCAAGAGAAAACGTACCTTTCCCTATAATCTTTGAATTACTAGTAATGGAAATTTCATTTGAGCTAATTAGAGAAGCTGGTCTTAGAGTTCCTTCTCCGGTAGGCCCCACAATTGGAATAGTAGGTGCACTTGTTCTAGGACAAGCAGCTGTAAGTGCTAGTATTGTTAGTCCATTCCTTATAATAATTGTTGCAATTACAGGTATTGCATCTTTTGCTATTCCGGATTTTTCATTTGGATTTCACTTAAGGATTACTAGATTCTTATTTACGATAGCTGCATATATTGCAGGTTTTCTTGGAATTGCAATTGGTTTATACGTTTACTTGTGTATTCTTTGTAGTATTAAATCATTTGGTGTACCTTATCTAAACCCAAATGATAGTATTAATTTTAATAAAAAATCTAACAATTTCTTTGTTATGCCAACATGGATGCAAGAATTTAGACATAATTATCTTCATCCCAAAAAAGAACGTGCACAAAACAATATAAGTATGAAATGGAGGCATCCTAATGAATAATATAAAATTGAGTAATCTAGAATCCATTGGGTTAGTCCTTATAATAATTATAAATCACGTCATACTTAATTTCTCTAAAAGCATAATAGCTAATACAGGTTCTGCCTCTGCTCTTAACATATTATTTATTGGAATAATAGTTCTATTGTTTGTTCAATTACTACTATTTCTTTTTAAGCATTTTTCTGGGCAAGATATTTTAGATGTTTCACAATATTTAGGAGGAAAAATATTAAAAGTAATTACAGGATTTCTTTTCATAGCTTATTATATAGTTTTTACAAGTGTCCTACTTAGAAGCTTTTCTGAAAATTTAAAAATAATATATCTAGATAAACTTCCTATAGTAGTAATTGTAATATTCTTTATTTTTGCAATTACATTTGGAAATAAATTAGGATTTAAAGTAATTTCAAAAGTTAATTTATTAATACTTCCTGTAATTCTTTTTTGCATAATATTTGTTTTGCTTGCTAATTTTAAAAATTATGATTTTAATGGACTATTCCCTATTTTAGGAAGTGGAATAAAATCAACTTTTATTACAGGACTAAGCAACATGTTTGCATTTTCTAGTCTTTCTATAATTTATTTTTTACCACCGATGGTAGAAGACACAAATTCATTTAAAAAAATTGCGAGAATTTCAACAATTCTATCAGTAGTATTATTCTTTTTTAGTATAGTATCTTTTCTAGCATTATTTCCTTTTATAAGAAACAGTGAAGAAATAATGGCATTATACCTAGCCACTAGATATATTGAATTTGGTAGGTTCTTCCAAAGACTTGATGCTATATTTTTATTAATTTGGACAGTTGCAGTTATAAGTTACCTATGTATAGCGACTAGCATTTCTATAAACATATTTAAAAAGATTTCTAATATAGTAGATACTAATGGCGTTCTTTATTGCTTTGCTGGAATAATTTTTCTTATAAGCCTAATACCTACTAATCTAGCACAATTAAATTTTATCGAAATTAATATATTTAAATATGTAGTATTTATATTATTATTTGCTTATAGCCCATTAGTTTTAATATTTGCCAATATAAAAAAGAGATTGAGGGGTGGAAAAAATGAAGAAGTTCCGTAGATTTTTACTCTATATTCTTGTATTCTGTATTATTTCTATCCTTATTTTCTCTCTTTCTGGGTGCTATAGTATTCAAAGTATAGATGATTTAGCATATGTAGTTGCACTTGGAATTGACCTAGGCCAGGATAATAATTTAGAACTTACAATACAACTTACTTTTCCTAATAGTTCTGACAGTAGTTCTACTTCTGGTGAAGCAGCTCCAACAATTATAAATAGTGTTGAATGTTCTTCTATTAATAGTGGTATAAGTTTACTAAACAGCTATATTAGTAAAGAAATCAACTTATCTCATTGTAAAGTTATAATCTTCTCCGAAGCTATTGCCAATAGAGGAATTGGATCTGAAATATATACTCTTTCTAACCAAGTAGAAATAAGGCCAGATTGTAATATAATTATCTCTAAATCTTCAGCTAAAGAATATATTACAAATTCAAAACCTGAATTAGAAAATTTAGTAGCAAAATATTATGAATTAACACCTTATTCTAATGAATATACCGGTCATATTGTAAATGCTACAATCTCAAGCTTTTTTAATTCTTTAAGTGCAAATTATAGTGACCCAGTTGCAATTTTAGGAAATGGAAATAAACTAAATTTAAATTCCTCTGATGCCTCGATAGATCCAGAACAAGAATTTAACATTGTAGCCGGTCAAAATCCTTTAATTGAATATGATCGAAAAAGTGAAAATTTGGGTGTAGCAGTCTTTAAACAAGATAAATTAGTAGGTGAGCTAACAGCATTTGAAAGCTTATTACATCTAATATTAACAAATCAATTTGAATCTAGCATAATTTCGATAAATAATCCTTACAAAGAAAATTCTTCTATAGATGTTGCTCTTTATTACCATAAAGATACTAAAATAGATGCAAAATTAGTTAATGGTTCACCATATGTAAAAAGCAAAGTATATCTTAATGCAAGGTTACTGTCTGTAGATAAAAATTCTGAAAGTTTAACACCAGAAAAAATTAATGACTTGGAAGTTTTAATAAATTCATATTTGGAAAATGCATTTCTAAATTATCAATATAAAACAGCTAAAATATTTGAAGCAGACATAGATAATGTTGGTAAAAATTTAATTAAACATTTTAAAAATGATAAAGAGTGGAGCAATTACAACTGGTCTGCAAATTATAAAAATACTTTTTTTGATATTGATGTAACAACAAACATTAAATCAAGCTTTTTATTATCAAGTTAGGAGTTTCTTATGTTTTTTGTAATTTTAATTATTTCTATTATTATTTTTTGTAAAACTATTAATTATGCAATCTATGAGATAAAAGTAAATAGCAATAAATCTGCTGGTGTAACAATTATTATTATGGCTTTTGTAGTTTTAATCTTTGCTCCATTTATTACTTTATTTAGATAACTTTTAATAAAATCATAAAAAAGTCTTTAGTAAAAACTAAAGACTTTCTTCTTGCTCTATTTCGGGTATTCTTTTAAAAGATATTCTTTTTTCTTGTTTATTTGCATCTATTACTTCTATATTTATTTTATCTCCTATTTTAAAAGTTTCTTTGCTTCTTTCTCCTATTAGAATTTTATGATCTGCATCATATTCATAATATTCGTCACCTAAATTTTCAAATCTAATAAGACCTTCTACTGTATTTTCTAATTCTACAAATACTCCAAATTGTGTAACTCCAGAAATAATACCTTCATATTGTTCACCAATCTTTTTACTCATGTATTCTGCTTTCTTTATATCTACACTATCTCTTTCTACTTGTGTTGCAATTTTCTCCCTATCTGATGATTGTTTAGCATCACTTTCTGCCACTTTGTTATAAAACTCTACTTGCTTTTCTGACATTGTATAGTCATTCTTCAAATACTTAGAAATGATTCGGTGTATAAATAAATCTGGATATCTTCTAATTGGAGAAGTAAAATGACAATAATATTGGCTGGCTATTCCAAAATGTCCTTTGTTTTCTGAATCATATACAGCAACTTTTAAAGTTCTTAAAATCATATTAGAAACTATTTTTTCCTCTGGCTTTCCTTCTACTTCTTTTAATATTTTAGAAAATTCTGCTGGATAAATTTTTCCCTCTTTAACATGAATTTTATATCCAAAATTAAATAATAATTTATTTAATTCGTTTACCTTCTCTAAATCGGGCTCTTCATGTACACGATATATAAAAGGTGCTTTAAGCCAATAGAATTTTTCTGCAATTGTTTCATTGGCTGCTAGCATAAATTGCTCTATTATTTCATTTGCAAAAGTTGTTTCATATTTGCATACATCTATTGCATAACCATCTTGGTCTAATATAATTTTACTTTCCGGTATATCTAAGTTCAAATATCCTTTTGCTAATCTCTTTTCTTTTAATATCTTAGCTAATTCTTCCATAAGTTTAAAATCTGATATATAGTCTTTATATTTTGTTACTATCTCTTCATTTGAATTATCTAAAATTGCTTGTACATCTTTATATGACATTCTTCTTGTAACATTTATAATTCCTTTATATACTTCACTAGAAATTATCTTTCCTTTATTATCTATTTCCATACTTACAGATAATGTATATCTATCTTGTCCTTCATTTAAACTACAAATCCCATTAGAAAGTTCTCTTGGAAGCATAGGAATAACTCTATTTAACATATATATACTAGTACCTCTTAATAAAGCTTCCTTATCTAGTAGTGTATTTTCTTGTACATAATGGCTTACATCTGCTATATGAACATCTAATTTATAGTTTCCATTTTCTAATTTTTGAACACATACAGCATCATCTAAATCTTTAGCATCTTCACCATCTATTGTAAAAATATTATATTTGCCACGGAGGTCAACTCTTCCTGCTATATCATTAGGATTAATCTTATCTCCAAATTTTTGTGCTTCTTTTACAACATCCTTTGGAAACCTGTATGGCAAATCATAATCTTTAATTAAAGAAAGCATATCTATACCTGCTTCATTTACATTTCCTATAACTTCTAATATTTTTCCTTCTGCTTTCTTACCTTTTTGTGGATATTTAGTAATCTGTACAAGAACTTTATGATTATTTCTAGCCTTTCCAAAATTCTTTTTAGAAATAAATATATCTCTACAAAGCTTTTTATCATCAGGTATTACAAAACCAAAATTTTTATTCTTTTTGAAAGTTCCTACTAAAGTATCTTTTTTGTGTTCTATAACTTTTAATATTATTCCCTCTTGTCTTGCACCATTTGATTTCTTCTTTAATTTTACTAAAACTCTATCACCACTAAAAGCATCTTTTGAATCTTCTTTTGCAATATATATATCATCTTCTTGATCTTCTACAACAACAAAACCGAAACCTCTTTCATGTCTTCTAAATATTCCTTCTATAAATCTATTTTCTTCTTGCATTTATCTCTTCCTTTCGAAATAGGGATTTTGGCGGGATTTGGTGACGTTCCTTTTTTCCCTATTTAATTTATTATTCCAAACTTAATATACTTTATAACATAACGCAAAAAAAGCAGACATTAGCTGCTTTTTCCTCCCGATTATTTTATTAACATAAATACAATTCCTAATATAATTGTTAAAATTGCAAATATAACTCCTAATATAATTGTCCATCTTTTTTGCTTTCCTGCTTTTGTTCTACCTTTATTTTTATCATAAAAATTGTTTGTTGCAGTATCTGTAATAGCTCCAGATGCTCCGTTATCTTCTTTTTCTTGAACCAATGTTAATATAATAATTGCTGCAGCAACTATAATATATATTACTATTAATGCATATTTTAATATTTCCATTTTGTAAATTCCTCCCAAGTTTTCAAACTTTTTTTATTTTAACATATATGTTTTATAAAATCAAATATTTTAATCATTTTTATCTTTTTTGAATTTTTTCCATATAATGTTAGGTTTTCTTTCCTTTTCAGGTATTCTATCTGTAACAATATCTTTTATTAATATTTTCTTTAAAGTTTCTTCATTTACATCAGCTATTAATTTACCATCTTTAGCAATTGATATTTTACCTGTTTCTTCAGAAACTATAACTGCTATTGCATCTGATTCTTTTGATATTCCTATACCTGCTCTATGTCTTGTTCCTAATTCTTTTGCTATGTCTTGCCCACTTGCTAATGGTAACATACATGCTGCTGCTTTTATTTTATTATTACTAATAACAACAGCCCCATCATGAAGTGGAGTCTTTGGCACAAATATATTAGTTAAAAGTTGTGGAGATACATCTGCATCAATTAAAATACCTGTATCTATAATATCTTTTATTCCAATATCTCTTTCTATTACTATTAATGCTCCTATTTGTCTTTTTGACATTTCTTCTGCTGCTATTACTATTTTATATATATCTTCTTTATTTTTTGTTTCTATATCCTCTGTAAATCCCAGATATTTCTTTAACTTATTAGTTCCCAATTGTTCTAAAGCTCTTCTTATTTCTGGTTGGAAAATAATAATTAAAGCTAAAACTCCCCAACTTACTACTTTGTCTAAAATTGCATGTAGTATTGTAAGTTTAAATACACCACTTAGCCATGTTACTACTAATAATAAGACAATTCCCTTTAATACTTGCCATGCTCTAGAATCTTTTGTAAGTCTTAATATTTTATATGCTAAAAATATAACTATTGCTATATCTATTAAAAACAATACTAAATCTATTGGGTGTTCCCACATTTGCATAATTCTAGCCAAAATATTAGTTTCGTAAAAGTCTGAGATTCCTGTAATTATATCATCTTTCATTATTTACTCCCTATTACATACCAATTAAATAGTATACTAATGTTCCTCCTACACTAACTACCATTAAAGCTGCTAAAATGCCTGCTGTAATTTTTACAAAAATATTACTTCCTGAATGTTTTTTCTCTTTTTTAGACATTTTATTTCCTCCTTGTATATACATAATACGAATATAGTTTACCACATTTTATTTTTTTTGTAAACCTAAAAATTTTGTCAAAAACTTAAAATATATTATTTATTATTTTATACGAAAATAGGGATTTGAGGACCGTCCCCAAATCCCTTCAAATCCCTTAATCCATATTTCATTACTCTTCTTCGTTTATGTACTTCTTTGTAAATCTAAATTGAATTATTACTCCAAATATAAATAATATTGCATCTATTAAGGTAATTATTATAAATGTTTCTTTTTGTACATTATTTACTTGTTCTACATAATTATTTTGACTTTCTATCATAGTACTTTTTTCTTCATCATCTATATCTTCACTATTCTGTATTTGTTCTTCTGCTGCAGCTCTTGTATCTTCTAGCCCTATTAATGTTACAGCATAATTTAATGTATTAAATAAAGAAACAACTATTAGTACTAAAATATAAAAAATTATAATATTTCTTTTAAATTTAAATAAATTTTTGTCATCCATTTTTCTTGTTTTAAATATATCTGATGTTGCAAGTTTTGTTGGAAAAAATATTAATATTCCCATTGTAAGAATAGAAAATATTGATAATACTAACATATTAACTTTGCCTAACATAAAATATTCTATAACTGCTAAAATTATTGATATTACAATATAGTATAATATAAATCTCCAAATAAATGCCCAAGTCATTTTTCCAGAAGTTTTTAATTCTTTTTCCATTCTTTTTCCTCCGTATAACTTATAAAATTCATATTGATATTATATTCTGTTTACTAATCCATGTCAAATTAATTTAGATTTGTTAAAATAGATCTTCCTAGCCTTAAAGAGCAAGATTATTAGATAATCTATCTAGCCTTGGAAGAACACAGAAAAAACAATAACTAATCCTCTTTAAACCTTCTTTTAAGCGGTGGATATGCAACTTATACCCACCGCTTTTTCCATTTTAATATTTGGTCAAAATTTATTTTTCTTTATCTAACAAATCTTTAATTGTATGCCATGCTAAAACCGCACATTTAACTCTTGCAGGCATATTAGAAACATTTTTAAATGCTATAGCATCCTCTAATTTTTCAAGTTCGGCATCATCTTTTATTTCTCTTTTAATCATTCCAATAAAAGTATCTATAATTTCTAATGCCTCTTCTTTTGTCTTACCAATTAAAGTATCTATCATAATAGAAGTAGAAGCTTGTGATATAGCACAACCATGTCCAGTAAATGCTAAATCCTCTATTACATCACCATTCATTTTTATTTCTAATTCTATTTCATCACCACAACTTGGGTTATGACCCATTTCGCATTTGTCTGGATGATCTAATTTTCTCTTATTATGTGATGCCATACTATGTTCCATAATTAAATCTGTATAAACTGAATCTAAATTATCCATTAGTCCATTCCTTTCTTAAAGCATTCTGTCTGCAATATTAAGTTTTAAGCTTTTCTCCATTTTTTAAACATATCATTTGCTTTATTAAGTGCCATTATTAATCTATCTATATCTGCTTTAGTATTATAGATATACATGCTTGCTCTACATGTTGCAGGAAGATTTAAAAATCTAATTAATGGTTGTGCACAATGGTCACCTGCACGTACACAAACACCACAAGAACTTAGGATTGTTGCTGTATCATGTGGATGAACATCTTTTATATTAAATGATAATACACCTATTTGATTTTCATTTGTCTTTGGTGCATATATATCTACAAAATCTAATTTGCTCATTTCAGCTTTTGCATATTCCAAAAGTTCATTCTCTATTTTTTCTACATTATCCATTCCTATATTTTCTAGATAATCTATTGCAGCAGCTAGTCCAACTGCTCCACCAATATTTTGTGTTCCTGCTTCAAATTTTGATGGTGGCTTTGCGAATGTTGTTTCTTGTTCGTAAACATATTCTATCATATCTCCACCCATAAGGAAAGGAGTCATTTTATCTAGTAACTCATATTTACCATAAAGTACACCTATTCCCATTGGTGACATTAATTTATGTCCAGAAAATACAAAGAAATCTGCATCCATTTTTTGTACATCAATTTTAATATGTGGAGTACTTTGTGCTCCATCTACAATTACAACCGCACCTACATCATGTGCTCTTTTTATTATTTTTTCTAGTGGTGTTTTTACACCTAAAACATTAGAGATTTCTGTTATACTTACAATCTTTGTTTTTTCTGTTATTTTTTTGTTGATTTCTTCATCTGTTATTTCATAATTTTCATTAATATACATATATTCTAATTTAGCATTTTTTATTTTTGTAACTTTTTGCCAAGGTACTAAATTAGAATGATGCTCCATAATAGAAATAACTACATTGTCTCCTTCTTGTAGATTTTCTAATCCATAGGAATTTGCAACTAAATTTAAGCTTTCTGTAGCATTTTTTGTAAATACTATTTCTTCTGGCCTTTTAGCATTTATAAACTTTGCAACTTTAGCCCTTGCCTTATCATATTCTGCTGTAGAATCTATACTTAAATCATATGTTCCTCTATGTGGATTTGCATTATTTTTATTATAATATTCTTCTACTGCTTTTAATACCTGATAAGGTCTTTGTGATGTTGCACCACTATCTAAATATGCAATATCTCTATTTTCGAATATTTTAAAATCTTTTCTAATTGTTTCAGGATTCATTAATCTAGCCTCCTATCAACCTCTTCCAAAATCAAGTTTTGTATCTCTTCCTCTTTAATTCCTTGTATTACAGAATTAAATTTAGCTTTAACAATCATTTTCTTTGCTTCTTTTTCACTTATTCCTCTTGTCATAATATAGAATAATTCGTTCTCGTCAACTTTACCTGTTGCTGTACTATGTTCTCCTTCTACATCATCTTCTGTACATAAAAGCATTGGCAATGCTTTAGAATATGATGTATCAGAAAGTAATGTACAATATTCATTTTCTTTTCCTTTTGCTTTTTTAGAACCTGTTTTAAAATCAATTGTTCCTTTAAAATTCTTTCTAGCTTTATCTTTTAAAGCTCCATTTACTTCTATATCTACATTTGTTTTTTCGCCATATAGTTCTGTAATATAATTTAGGTCTATTTTTTGTTCTTCTTTTCCTAAATAAATTGAATGTAATTTATTTACTGACTTATATCCAGCTAATTTTGCATAATAATTTACTACGTTATATTTTCCGCCAAACTCTACCATAGAAAATAATGATTTGCTTTCATCCTCTATGTTAGAATTTACAGAGTAAAAATTATTCATTTTTGTGTTTAATAAATTTACAATTGTTACATGAATATTTGCATTTGCTCCGATTTCAGCATTACAAATTCCATTATGATATCCATTGATTTCATCTGCTGATTTATATATAACAATTATATTTGCTTTTGTATTATCCTTTGCATTTATATTTATATTATCAACTAAAACATTATTAGAGTTGTCCAAATTATATTCTATTATAATTGGCTCTTTTAATTTTTTATCTATATTTATTTTTAAATCTACATTTGATTGCTCATTTGATTGATTTAAGAAATATTCTCCCAAACCAAATTTTAAGTTTATATTTTCTTTTTCTGAACTTACACAATTTTCATTATCTGTTATTTTTATATTTTTAAATTCTTTTATAACTGGTTCTTCAAACTCTTTTATTTCTATATTGTTTATTCCATAATTTTTAGATGTTCTAACTGGAGTTTCGTTTAATACTATATTTTTCATTATCCTATACTCCCTTCTAATTCTAGATTTATTAAGTTGTTCATTTCTACTGCATATTCTAAAGGAAGTTCTTTAGAAATAGGATATGCAAATCCTCTAACTATCATTGCTTTTGCTTCTTCTTCTGAAATTCCTCTTGACATTAAATAAAATATTTCTTCATCACTTATTTTTCCTATTTTTGCTTCGTGTGAAAATTCTACTTCTTCTGTTCTTATATCACTTACTGGAATTGTGTCAGATTTAGATTTATTATCTAACATTAATGATTCACAAGATACAGATAATTTAGAATTTTTAGCAGCTGGCATAACTCTTTCTAAACTTCTAAATGTTGCAATTCCACCATCTTTAGATATTGATTTAGAGTTAATTACTGATGAAGTATTTGGTGCATTATGCACAACTTTTAAACCTGTATCTAGGTTTTGTCCATGTCCTGCAAAAGAAATTCCTGTATATTCCATTTTAGAATTTGCTCCATTTAAAACTGCCATTGGATATAACATAGAAACTTTTGAACCAAAAGAACCTGTTACCCACTCTATTTTTCCGCCTTCTTCTACTAGTGCTCTTTTAGTGTTTAAGTTCATCATATTTTTAGACCAGTTTTCTATTGTTGAGTATCTTAAATGTGCATTTTTCTTAACAAATAATTCTACACAACCCACATGTAAATTTACTTTGTTATATTTTGGTGCAGAACAGCCTTCTATAAAATGTAAGCTTGCTCCTTCATCTACAATTATTAGAGTGTGTTCAAATTGTCCAGATTCTGGTGAGTTTAATCTAAAATATGATTGTAAAGGAATATCTACTTGTACACCTTTTGGCACATATACAAATGATCCTCCTGACCAAACTGCTCCATGTAATGCAACAAATTTATGGTCTGATACTGGTACACATTTCATAAAATGTTCTTTTACTATATCTTCATAATCTCTTACTGCTGTTTCCATATCTGTGTATATAACACCTTGTTTTACCAAATCTTCTTTTATACTGTGATATACAACTTCTGAATCATATTGTGCACCAACTCCTGCTAAAGATTCTTTTTCTGCTTCTGGAATTCCTAGTGCATCAAATGTATTTTTTATATCTTCTGGAACGTCATCCCAACTACTTTTCATGTCTGTTTTTGGTCTTACATATGTTGCGATTTCGTCCATATTTAATTCGTCTAAGTTTGGTCCCCATGTTGGAAGTTCTAATTTATTATATGTTTCTAAGGCTTTTAATCTAAACTCTCTCATCCATGGAGCATCATTTTTCTGTTTAGAAATTTCTTCTACTATTTCCTTAGTTATACCTTTTTTAGATTTATAACTATATTCGTCTTTATTTTTTATGTCATATATGTTTCTAGAAATATCTTCAATTTGTGTTTTCTTTTCTGACAATTTTTTCACCTCTATTTCTTGTATTCTTCATATCCTTTTGCTTCTATTTCGTTTGCTAAATCACCTGTACTTGTTTTAATTATTTTTCCGTCCACTAAAACATGTACATAATCCACATGTAAGCCTTGTAAAATCTTTGTTCCATGAGTTATTATTAGCACTCCATTATTTTCATTGCTATACATCTTTATTCCTTTAGAAACTGTTTTTATAGCATCTACATCTAGTCCTGAATCTGTTTCGTCTAAGATTGCAAGTTTTGGATTTAATGTAAGCATTTGTAATATTTCATTTTTCTTTTTCTCTCCACCAGAAAAACCAACATTTAAGTTTCTGTTTGCATATTCTGGTTTCATTTTTAATTCTTCCATATTTTTTTCTAATTCTTTTTTGAATTCAAATATTTTAACAGGTTTTCCTGTTGTTGCTATTTTTGCATATTTCAAAAAGTTTGTTACACTAACTCCTGGAATTTCTTTTGGTGATTGGAATGACATAAATATTCCTTTTCTTGCTCTTTCATCTGTTTTTAGTCCATTTATGTTTTCACCATCTAATATAATATCTCCTTCTGTTTGTGTGTATTCTGGATTTGCTAATATTACATTAGAAAGTGTAGATTTACCAGCACCATTTGGTCCCATTATTACATGTACTTCACCTTTATTTATTTTTAGGTCTAATCCTTTTATTATTTCTTTATCCCCTGCTTTTGCATGTAGATTTTTTATTTCTAATAATGTTTCACTCATTTTAAGTCTCCTTTTTATTTATATTTATGCTTATTTTTAAAAGCATTTTTATTTTTTGTTAGCTTATGCTAACTTTTATACATATAATATGTGCAACTTTTAAATTGCACATACATATTGTATTATATTTGCAATTGTTTGTCAATGCTAACAATCTAATTTTTCCTCTATATTTCAATTTTTATCTCATCTTTAAAATTATATAAACAAAGAAAAAGTGATAGCAATTTTCATCACTACCACCTTTTCGTAACTATAGCTTATTTAGACACTTAAATTCGCTTTAAAGCAAGTTCTTTTATCTCTTTAAGCTTTTCTGCAGTGTCTACGATTTTGTCTTCGGGTAACTTTTCTTCAAATGTAATTTCTGCAATAGCATATACTCCATCATTATATCCATAAAGAATATACTGCCCCGGCAATGTTATATCACATGCTCCTTCAGTTATTAATTCATACCCATCTCTAAAGTCTACATCAAGCGTAGATAAATATAACCTATTTTTTGATATACTACCACTTATATAGTCTCTTGCAATATAGCCTTCGATAGTACCATCCTTTATGCATACAATACCACTGCCTACATAAATAGTTTTTAATTCATCATAGAGTTCTTCTATCCGAAGATTAATTTCATAATAGATCAAAATTATTTCTCCCTTCATTAAGCTAAAATCAACAAGTTATCTTCATGATATTTTACCACTTTTATGTATACTTTTCAACATATGTTTTACATTTTCCACCTTTTTACCACAGTCATAGGAACTTCATAATCTTCTACTAAATCTGATATTTCTTTTGACATTCCATTCATAAGCCAATCTAATAAAATTTCTTTTTTTACAGGCATCTCGCTTTCTATTTCAAAGATTATCATATCAACTAAAGCTCTTGCAGTCATTTCCACTAGAAATTCTAATTGTTTTGTAAGTTCCACCTTAGTTTTATGCTTTATAATCTTCTTTAAATAAAATCTCGTTTTATTTAAAATTAGCTTTTCAAATGTTTTACTAGAATCATCTTTTATAGCATGCATATAGAACTTATTTTTTTCTGCTAAAATATCTATAATATATTTAAGCCAACTTTTTACGCTAAATCTCTCTTCCCCAGTATAAATTACAGAACCACAATCTTCTTCATATATCCAATTAATTAAATCTTTCTTATCTAAAAAATATCTATAGAATACTTGTCTTGATATATCACAATTTACAGTTATATCAGTAATTGTAATTTTATCTATAGGCTTCTTTTCGACTAGATCCATTAGTGAACTTGCAATTTTTTTCTTCGTTTTATCACGAACTCTCACGTCCTCACCCCACATATTTTTTTACGAACATTATAGATATGTAAAAATTTTGTCGGAATTTAAATTTTGCATATTTACTATCTCATTTTTTACCTATATGATTATACCATATATAGCAAAGTATTTAAACATAACAGGGGGTAAAAAAATGGAGACAGTAAAAACAAAAGAGCCAAAAACAATGGTTCAAAAAACAAATACAACAGATAAAACAATTTTATCAATTATTAGAAATGAAAACAAAGAATTAAAAGAAGAAAACTCTAATAAGAATACAATGCTAGCTTCAACACAACGTGACTATATTGCTGGTGAAGTTTCTAGAGATTTAACACAAAGAGTTTTATTACCAAAGAAAATTGTTGATGCACATAAAGAAGGCATTTTACACTTTCACGATATGGATTATTTTATTCAACCAATCCATAATTGTTGTTTAGTTAATATAAAAGATATGTTTGAAAATGGTACTGTTATGAATGGCAAATTAATAGAAGAGCCAAAAAGTTTTAGAGTAGCATGTATTGTAATGACCCAAATAATTGCAGTTGTTGCAAGTAATCAATATGGTGGTCAATCTCTTGATATCAGTCATTTAGGCAAATATTTAAGAAAATCACATGATAAATTAAAAGAAAAATATAAAGTTGCATTTGGAGATACATTATCAGATAAAGAAATAGAAAAGATTGTTAGAATTGGTGTAGAAGAAGAATTAAGATCTGGTGTTCAAACAATTCAATATCAAATAAATACATTAATGACTACAAATGGACAAACTCCTTTTGTAACACTATTCTTAAATCTAAAAAAGGATGACCCTTATATAGAAGAAAATGCAATGATTATAGAGGAAATTCTAAACCAAAGAATTCAAGGAGTAAAAAATGAAGTTGGTGTTTATGTTACACCTGCATTTCCTAAACTTGTTTATGTTTTAGATGAACATAACTGCTTAAAAGGTGGAAAATATGATTATCTTACAAAACTTGCTGTAAAATGCTCTGCTAAAAGAATGTATCCAGACTATATTTCTGCTAAGAAAATGAGAGAAAACTATGAAGGTAATGTATTTAGTCCAATGGGTTGCAGAAGTTTCTTGGCTCCTTGGAAAGATGAAAATGGAAATTATAAATTTGAAGGAAGATTTAATCAAGGTGTTGTAAGTATCAACTTACCTCAAATAGGAATTATTGCGAATGGCGATGAAGATAAGTTCTGGAAATTGTTTGATGAAAGATTAGATTTATGTTATGAAGCATTAATGTGCAGACATCATGCATTAGAAGGTACTTTATCTGACATTAGTCCTATTCATTGGCAATATGGTGCAATAGCAAGGCTAAAAAAAGGTGAAAAAATTGATAAACTATTACATGGTGGTTATTCTTCAATTTCACTAGGATATATTGGGTTATATGAGCTTACAAAATTAATGAAAGGTGTATCTCATACTGAGCCTATTGGAAAAGAATTTGCATTAAGCGTTATGAATCATTTAAAAGCTAAAGTTTCAGAATGGAAACAAAAAACAGGAATTGGCTTTGCTTTATACGGAACCCCTGCTGAAAGTTTATGTTATAGATTTGCTAGAATTGATAAAGAAAAGTTTGGAGATATTAAAGATGTTACAGACAAAGGATATTATACAAATTCATATCATGTAGATGTTAGAGAAAAAATCGATGCTTTCTCTAAATTAAAATTTGAAAGTGAATTCCAACCAATTTCTAGTGGTGGTGCTATATCTTATGTTGAAGTACCAAATATGCAAAATAATTTAAAAGCATTAGAAGAAGTTGTTAAATTTATATATGATAATATTCAATATGCAGAATTTAATACAAAATCTGACTATTGCCAAGTATGCGGCTTTGATGGAGAAATAATTATAAATGACGATAATGAATGGGAATGCCCAAATTGTGGTAACAAAGACCAAAGTAAAATGAATGTGACAAGAAGAACATGTGGTTACTTAGGAGAAAACTTCTGGAATGTTGGTAAAACCAAAGAAATTAAAGCAAGGGTAACACACCTATAGGATTATGGGACGTTTCGGGACTTGGGGACGGTCCTTTTTTCCCTATATAAAATAATAAATAATACTTATTTTCCTTACAACAAAAAATCGGGATTTTAGTAACGTCCCCCAATCCCGACGTTCTAATATCCCGATTTTATAGTGGTTTAAATTTCTTTGTTTCTTTATATTTACCATATTCCTTTGGAATATAATTATCACTCCAATAATGTTTTTCTCCCACCTGTTGTTCTTTCTTATCATGTTTTTTATAGCTATCATAATTTGTTCTTTTAGTTATGTTTTGCTCATATTGGATTTTCTTCTTTTCTACTTTATTTTTTACCTTAATTTTATTTTTACGTTCTAATTTAGGCGCCTTAACATTTTTTAACATTTGCAAATATTCATTTAATCTTTCTGTAAATTTTTTTTCTTCCTCTTCTCTGTGTAAATATTCTATATGTGGTGTTCTTTTTACTGACTCTTGTTTTATCTTATTTTCTTTTTTACTATAATTATTATATTGTCTCTGCTTTACAGGTTCTGTTTTCTTTTTTTCTTTCTTTTTATCCTCTTTTACATATTCTACTCTTGCATATGTTTTCTTTTTATTTTGTTCTTTAAGTCTTTTTTGCAATTGTTTATGCTCTTTATCTCTATTCTTTAACTTTTTAATATATTTACTATCTTTATTTCCAATTAATTTATTTATATAACCATCCGAATATTCTCCTAATGATTCTATATATAATTTAGTTATTTTTTCTGGTTTCATTTTAACAATAGTTCGTTTTGCATAAAACCTAAAAGTTAAAACATACATTCCTAACTCGTTAAGTTCTACTCTTACTTCTACTGGCTTATTAGAGATTCTACTAAAATCTCTTTTAATCTGTTCTATTTTTCTTTTTATATCTTCACCAGAATATATTTTAGAATCAAAACAGTATTCTACAGTTTTTGCTTCCATACTCAAATTACATCAACATCCTTTTTCATTCATTTATGTTAACATATTTTGAGCTAAATTTCAAGGATTTTACCTTATAAAATTAGTTTTAACCGTTGTGTTTACTGGTTGATTAATATTATTTTGCTTTCCACTTTCTATACATTTTAAAATCCATGCCATATTTTTTCCTAAATTATACATTGTTTGCATACCTTCTAAATCTTGTACAACTTCTTCTTTATTATTTCCATGTACATTGTTCCAGTAAGTAGATGAAACTATTGGCATTTGGCTAATTGTAAAATATTTGTTAAGTACATCAAAAGAAGCAACTGTTCCACCTCTTCTAGCACTTATAATACTTGCACCTGGTTTAAATTCAAAAGCTTTTTTGCCTGCATAGAAGGCTCTATCTAAAACAGATAAAATTCTTCCTGATGGATGTGCATAATATACTGGTGTACCAAAAACAAAACCATCACTTTCCTCTGCTTTTTCTATTATTTCATTTACGATATCATCATTAAATACACATCTAGCATTTCCATTTTTAGCGCACATTCCACATCCAATACAATCTCTTACAGGAGTTCCACCTAAATTTATAATTTCAGTTTCTATTCCTTCTTCATTTAAGCTTTCTGCTACCTTACTTAATGCAGTATATGTACATTCTTTTCTTGAACTTCCATTAATTAATAATACTTTCATGTATAATCCCATTCCTTTCTTATATATTAATTATAATTTATCTAGTTCTTATTTAACATTTACTTATAATATATTTAAAAATACAATTATTTATGCTTTCATTTTCTGGATGAAATTGCACTCCAAATATCCTATCATTATATTCTATAACTTCTATAGTACCATCTTCTGCCCTTCCTACTACTTTTAATGGTTCTTCTACTTGTGGAATTCTATATCTATGAATACTTGGCATATTTAAAACTTCTTCTTTATATAAATTATATAATATACTGTTTTTATCCAATATTACCTTATGCTTTATATCTTCTATATTATCTCTTGTTAAATCTGCATTTCTATGACCTTCTACAGGTTCTGTAAAATTATATTTATTCTCTCTTAAATCTTCAAATAGCTCTATAATACTTCCTTCATAATTTCGATCTTTCTTTTCTTTGCATAGTAAAAAGTATACAGCTAAAGTTTGCATTCCCATACAAATTCCTAATAGTGGTTTATTATTTTTTACTGCATAATCAACAACTTGTAGATGATATGGATGTATTTTTCCACCACCTGACAATACAAAAGCATCATATGAATTTAAAGTTTCCTCATCTACATATGCACTACATGGCAATACCCCACTAGCAATAGCTCCAGATTCATTTATTCTTTCTATATAATTATTTATAAAATAATATTTATCTTCATATACAAAATCTGTTTTAAATAAATTATTAGATGCTGGTACAAGTCCTATTATTTTTTTCATTTTATTCACCCTTTCATAGATTCTTTTTTACTATTACCCAAAATACATGCCAATGTTTCATTTGATGCATTGCAGATTCTCCATCTCTTTCAATCTCATTTAATTTTAATATTTTAAAATCTTTTAATAAATCTTCTATTTCTTCCTTTTCATAAAATTGGATTTTATCATTTCCAAACCATGAATCATTCTTTCCAAAGAAATTACATAAGAAATATCCATTTTCATTTAAAGAATCTTTTATTTTATCTAGCAACTTAACTAATGCTTCTTTATTACAAAAAGGTAAAGCTTCATATGATATAACTAAATCTGCTTTTGGTAAGTGTGCTTCAGAAAATTTAGCCTGTTCAAAATTTAATCTTGCTTTTTCTTCTTCTGTTAAATCTTTATACAAAAATTTTGTTACATCAACTCTATCAATAGCAGTTACAGTTATATTATTTTGTACTAAAAATTTAGTATCTCGCCCTGCACCACACCCTAAATCAATTGCTGTTTTTATACTTGGATTATTCTTTATAAAGTTTACCAAAATCTTATGTGGCTCTAGTTTACTATTATTTTCAAAAAAGTTCATCTTATTTCCAAATCTCCCCATTAATAAAATGTGTTAGTGCCATTAGAAATGCTTGCTCTGCTAAATCAATTCTAGTGACTTGTCCATGACTTAGTTGAGATATTCCACCTTGTGGAGCTTTAAGTTCTTTAGTTTCGAAAAGTTTTGCAAGCACATAACTTAACTCTTTTTCCTTTATTTCATCTATATATCTATCTGGAATTGGATATGCAGGTCCAAAACCAATAGCTCCTTCTTCATCTTTATTTTCAATATATACTGTTGTCAAATTTAACCATGTTCCAAACTTATCTGTTATTCCAGATTCCATTGCTACAAAAAAATCTGCTTCTAAATTGTTTTCTTTTGCATATTTTTTTATGTTCTTTACCCTATTTCGTACACCTTGTAATATTTCATCATTAACTGGCTGATCAGCAACTTCTGATTCTACACTTATTCCTTCTATTGTAACATCATTAAAGTACCTTTCGAAGGCTCTTTTGGCACCTTCTATTTTTCCTTTATTCTTCGTTCCAATTAGGATATTCATCTTTTATCACCTTATCTTAATAAATTTTCTAAAACTATAGATTTTGATATATCTAGTTCTCTTTTCATATAATCATGATATTTTCTTAGTTGTTCATTTTCCTCTACTATTTCTCCAGTTTGTATATTAAACCATAATTCATCATAGTAAAAGTCCTCTGTAACGATTCTTTCGTTATTTAAACATATAAAATCTTTTTTAGCTAACATATTTGTTCCTAAAGATACTCCTGGATCTAAGTTACATAGGTATGCAAGCGTTGGTTTTATATCTAATTTACTAACAGGTTTATCTATTCTTAAATTACTAATACCAGGTATTCTCATTCCAGCTAACACTCTAATATAATTTAATTTTATATCTACATCTGTAACATTTCCATCTAATTCACTTAAAAATTCTATCATTTCGTTATTATACATATCTAGTCCATTGTGATCCCCATATAAAATTATTACAGTGTCATCATATAAATCAGCTTTTTTTAACTCATCTATAAATATACCAAATGCATAATCTGCATAATTTACTGATTCTAGATAATTTCCAAAGAAAGTATCTTTATATTTTCCAACATCTATACTAACTTTACTTCTATCTTGCAATCCATCTAGTGTAAAACCTGTATGTGATGAAGCTGCAACAATATATGATATAAATGGTTCATCATAATTTGATAATTTTTCTACGGCTTGTCTGTATAATAGTTCATCTGATAAATATCCCATAACATCTTCTGAAATATCTGCAAAAGTATCTTTTAATTCTATATGGTCAACTTCCATATTGTTGTATACATTAGTTCTATTCCAAAAATATCCATAGTTTCCGTGCATATATGAAGTTGTATAATCCTTTTGATGGAACATCTTAAAAATGTCATCATAGGTATTTTTATAATATCTACTATATGCCATTCCATTTTCTACAGGATATAATGATGTTACTGTTGAAAATTCTGAATCTGCAGTTGTAGAATAGCTTTGCATATACATATTAGAAAGTCTTATATTTTCGTTTATAAATTTATTTAGGTTTGGTGTTATTTCTTTACCATTTATTGTTTTATTTAATACAAATTCTTGCATAGATTCTAATTGAAGAACTATTACATTTTTGCCTTCCATTGAACCTGCAATATCCAAGTAACTTTCTTCATATTCTTGGTTATACTCTTCTTTTAAAGAATTATATGCTTCCATTACTTCTGTCTTATTTTTATATTTTGCCTGTTTTGAGCCATCAATAGCATTTAATATATCTGATATATGATACCCATAAATTGTTGCTTTCTTTATTTGTGTATCTCTATTATATGGGTCTTCTAAAGCTTTTTCATTTCCCTCTATTGCTGATGTAATAAATACATATATTGCAAATAATCCAATTAATGTTCTAATAACAATATATTGTACTTTGCTCTTTTGGCCTTTTTCTATTTTTACAAATTTTGATACAAATAAAATTATTAACACCAATATATCTATAAAGTAAAGTATTTGGTGTAGCTTTAATAGCATTGGTAATGTTGACATTATTTCTTCGCCATATTGAAGATTGGTTATTTGTAATACTGATAAAACATTACTTGAATAAGTATAGTAAATATTATCTGCAAACAAAATTATACTTATTATCGTATCTAATACTATTCCACCTATATTTCTTCCTTTTTTAGGTAATAAGAATAATATTCCAAATAATGATAAAATATATATTATACTACTTTGTATTGTTTTTATATCAATTCTTTCATTTATACATACTGTACTTTTATAGAATAATATAGTTTTTAATATTATAAAAATTGCAAGTATTATGATAAAGAAACTAGAATTTATAACCTTATTTAACATTTCTTTTGTTTTTTCTTTCACGTTTTTCTCCTTTTTTCGACAATTATCTTATTTAATATATCATACTTTTTTATAGTTTTCTAGTTATATTTTATTATTACAATATTTTGGTATATGCTCTAAATATAGCCTATCCAAGCACTTCAGTTGAATAATTAACATAATTATGGTATAATAAAATTTAACTATAAACTGTTGCATTGTGTCTTAGGTATCATAATTGATACTTTGCAACTAGATAAGAAAAGGAGAATGTTATGAAAAGCATCAAAAAAACAATTAACACAAATATTAACCCTGGAACAACTAAGGCAAAACCTGCTTCTGTGCTTCCTAAAGTTACTTACAAACCCTCACCGCTTGAGCGGTTAAAAGCTTGGTGGAAGCAAAATTTTGGAACAGAAAAAGCACGGAAAGCTACTGCCAAAACTGTTGCTCGTAGCATAGATAATGCTATCAACAGTTTCGCACGGGCAATGAAATTCAACTTGTTACTGGCTCTAGTAGCCATGCTCGTTGTTAATCTCTGTCCCAATGTTGCGGACCAATGCCCTACATTTTTCCAGCTATGCGAAGGAATTTTAGTTTTTTACGAATTCCTTCTGAGAGCCACATTTACTGCACTCAAGGCTTTTATTCAGCTTTTTACGCTGAACTTACCTGCTGCAGGAGATACGCTCTCAAATGTGTTCGCAGAAGCCGGAAGACTTCTTACTGAGTTATTCCAGTGGATTCAAACAATTACATTCTAATTTCTTTAATGCACTATTGCATTACTAAAACACATCTCTTTTCAAATCTTTATCCCTCGCCACGCTGTGACGGGGGCATTTCTTTTGCTAAAGCAAATAAATAGGGATTTAAGGAACGTCCCCAAAATCCCTGCAAGAACGTGTCCCCAAATCCCTATAGGATGCCTCAAATCCCTATTCCACACTCTTTAAACTACTAATCATATCTATTTTCTTTAAAGCAAAATACGTAATTACATTTACTATAATTGTAAAAGCAACTGTAATTAAAATAGCATACAAATAACTTAATGGATGTATAACTTTTGCAAATCTAAGCATATTTATTTCACATGTACCAATTATAAAGTAATTTAAGAAATAACCTCCAATTAGTCCTAGTGCAATTCCTATTATTGTTAATAATACTGTTTCTCTTGTTACATAAGTATATACTTCTTTATCATAAAAACCTAATACCTTAATTGTCGCAAGTTCTTTTTGTCTTTCACTAATATTTATATTAGATAAATTATATAATACTACAAATGCAAGCAATCCTGCAGAAACAATTAATATTACAACAACATAATTTAATGAGCTAATTGTATCATCCAAAGTTTTCTCTGCGTTTGAATTTAGCGAAACTGTAGATACCTTACCACCATCTAATAATTTTTTAGAAAGCTCTTCTTGTGCTTCTTCTGATAAATTCTCAGCCTTTACAAGTAATACATTTGTATTATATTTTTCCCCATATAAACTTTCATACATATCTTTTGTCATATATATATAATGTGCTATATAATTTTCTGTTATATCAGAAACTTTAACTTCTTTGTTTTCTTCCGAACTTCCTTCTAATGTTATTGTGTCTCCAACTTTTACATCTAATAGTTGGGCTAATTTATCTGTTAAAATAACTCCATCTGATGATAAGCTAACTTCTTCTTTCTTATTATCTACATCATTTATTGTAATCACATTTTTTAACTCTTCTGCATTATTTGGAACTACTACTTGTAAATCTTCTGAATATTCATTATGATTTGCAGTATCAGCTACCATATATGTTTCTACAATATTATCAACATTTTCGGTATTTTGTATTTCTGTAATAACACTTTGTCTTTCGTCATCAGTCAAACTACTCTTCATACTAACTTGAAAATCATATAGAAATACTTTTTCATATTGATTTGGTAATATAGTAGATATAGAATCTTTTATTCCAAATCCAGTTAATATTAATGAAGTACAACCAAAGATACCTATAATTGTCATTAAAAATCTCTTTTTATATCTAAATATATTTCTAATAGTAACTTTTTGTGAAAAGTTTAATCTTTTCCATATAAATTTTACTCTCTCTAATAAAACTCTTTTTCCAAGCTTTGGAGCTTTTGGTCTTAATAGGTTTGCTGGCTTTTCTTTTAAATCTCTCGCTGCCGCATATATTGTAGCACCAACAATACAAATATATATAAGTGCTAAACCAGATGATGAATGTTCCGAATTAAGTCCTACTACAAATTCCGGAATTGTATACATCATACTATACATCATCCAAATAACTCTTGGTATTAATTGTAATCCTATAATTATTCCTATTACTCCACCAATTATACAAGCTAAGCTAGAATACAATATGTATTTAAACATTATTTGAGCTTTGTTATATCCTAAAGATTTTAATGTTCCTAGTTCTGTTCTATCTTCTTCTACCATTCTTGTCATTGAAGTTAATGACACCAATATTGCTATTGCAAAAAATACAATTGGGAATACAATACTTAAGCTATCTACACTTTGCGTGTCTTGTATAAAACTTACATATCCACTATTCTGATTTCTATCTAATATATACCATTCTGCACTTTCTATTTCATTAACCTTTTCTTTTGCATCAATTAATTCTGTTTCTGCATCTGCGATTTTGGTATTAAACTCTTCTTTTTGAGTAGTTAATTCTGCCTCTGCTGTTTGTATTTCTTGTTTTGAAGTTTCTAATTCAGCTTTTGCATTACTTAGCTGTGTTTCTGTCTTCTTTTTAGTACTTGCTAAAGTTTTTTCTTGTTTACTTACTTCTGCTTTTGCTGATTCAATTTTGGCTTGAGCATCACTTATTGTGTTATTTGCAGAATTTATCTGATTTTCTATTTCTGTAATTCCAGCTTGCAACTGTGCTTTATTTGTTTCTAATTCTTGTTTTTGAGTTTCTAAAGCTTGTTTTTTAGCTGCCAATGTAACTTTTTCTTCTTCGCTCAAATTACTATCATTTAATTTATTTACCACATCATTATATGCTTGTGTTACTTGTTCTAATGATTGATTTACCGTCTGTAATGTTGATGTTAACTCTGTTTTTTTAGTATTTGCCTCATCAATTTGAGTTTGAGCATTTTGTTTTTGTTCTTCTAGCGTTTTCTCATTTTTTTCTATTTCAGCTTTTGCACTTTGAATTTTCTTTTCTGCATTTGCAAATTCTTTATTGGCTGTTTCCTCATTAGTCTTTATCTCATTTTCACCATCTGTTATTTGCTTTTTGCCATCTTCTATTTTAGCCTCTGCATCAGCTATTTGTTTTTCTCCATCAGCTTTTTGAGTATTAAATTCGTTTTCTGCCTCTTGAATTTCTGCATTCGCATCATCTATAAGTTCATTATATCTTGCATTTTCTCGTTCTTCTTTAATTCCTTCTATTTTATCTTTTGTTTCTTCTACATAATTCTCGTATTTAGTAGAACTAGTTGTATATTTTTCTGCATCCTTTAAAGTTACGTATATCTCAGTATATACATCTGATTCTATATTATCTCTCGAAACATAAATAAAATTATTTATTGTTCCAGAACCTAAACTTGCTGTTCCTCTTTCTCTTGATATGTATAAAGGACTTTCTGCAGTTCCTACTATTTTTAAATTTAATTCTTTAAGGATCTCATTTTCCTCGTTTGCTTCTAATGTTATAGTATCACCAATTTTTTTATTTGCTGCATTTAGGAATGACTGTTCTACTAAACATTCATTAGCATTTTCAGGCATATTTCCTTCTATTAATCTTGGCTTGTTAACATCTTCTATTGTTAATATTTTTGATACTAATTCTTTGTTATTTACTTTTACTAAAATATCTTCCGAATATGTACCATAAACATTTTCTACATTCTCTATATTTTTTATAGCATCCATATCACTGTCTGTAAGACCTAATGTAGACATTATTTGTATATCATACACATTTTGTTCTTTATAATACTTGTCTATAGTATCTACCATGTCTGGAGATGTAGCTCTTAAACCTGCAAAAAAGCCTACTCCTAATAGTGCTATAAGCAAAATAGAAATAAATCTTTTATATGAGGTTTTTATTTCTTTAAAACTATTTTTAAGTAGTGCTTTTTTCATACTTCCACCTCCTTGTTACCATTCTATCTCCTCGATTGGTGTTGGATTCTCGTTTATTATCATATCTTCTGCAGTTCCATTTTTAAATTTTATAACTTTATCTGCCATTGGGGCTATTGCCCCATTATGAGTAATTATTATAACTGTCATATTTTCTTTTCTAGACATATCTTGTAATAATTTTAAAATTTGTTTACCTGTTTTATAATCTAATGCTCCTGTAGGTTCATCACATAGCAATAACTTTGGATTTTTAGCTATTGCTCTTGCAATAGCAACCCTTTGTTGTTCTCCTCCAGATAATTGTGAAGGAAAGTTATTTTTTCTTTCTGCTAAGCCTACCTTCTCCATTACTTGTTCTGGATTTAAAGATTTCTTACATATTTGTGTTGCAAGTTCTACATTTTCTATTGCTGTTAAATTTTGCACTAAATTATAGAATTGGAATACAAAACCTATATCTTCTCTTCTATATTTTATTAAGTCCCTATTTTTTAATCTGGAGATTTCTTTATTATCTACTATAACTCTTCCAGATGTAGCATTATCCATACCACCTAATATGTTTAATGCTGTAGTTTTGCCTGCTCCGCTTGGCCCTACTATTACTACTAATTCTCCCTTTTCTATGCTTAAATTTGCATTACTCAAGGCGTGTATTATAACTTCTCCCATTTTATAATCTTTACATACATTTTTAAATTCGATATATGACATAATAATCACTCCTTTGTTAAGTAATTATATAAAGCTTGACATCCTTTTAGTACTTCTTCATAAGTTTTGGTAAAGTTTCCTGTGTACCAAGGATCTGCTATATCTTTTTTCTCATTTGTAAAATCTAATAATTTATATATTTTATTTTCTGTATCTTTTCCTACAATTGCTTTTATTCTTACAATATTACTATTCTCCATACCAATTATATAATCATATTTATTATAATCTTCTTTTTTTAACTGTTTAGCTCTATGCTTTTGAAATGGTATATTATGTTCAAGTAATTTTTCTTTAGTGCCATAATGCATATCGTTTCCAATTTCTTCTGTACTAGTTGCAGCAGAAGAAATGTAGAAATTATCTTCCTTTCCATTTTTTGCTACTATGTCTTTAAAAACATACTCTGCCATTGGAGATCTACATATATTTCCAAGACATACAAACAGTATTTTTTGCATATTAAAGTCCTTCCCTTTCTCGGTTCGCTCGAAGGTACACATAAAAAATGAAAATAATTTTCTTTTAAACTATACCTTCTATATTTAAATTGTATCATACTTTTATGTCCATTTGGTAAATTTCACAAAATTTTCCAATATTACTTTTTTAATATATTTTTTTTACATTTTTGTAACAAAAATGTTGACAACTTTTAATATTTGCTCTATAATGAATTTATATTATGAAAAATACTAAAGATTTTTGACATAGATACTATAGATAAAAAGGGGAGAAATACGATGGAAAATTATAATAAAACTGATTGTTTAGCTTTAACAATCAGAAAAGAACATAGGTTAGTAGTTATTAACAAAGCAGTTAAGAAAACTATAACAATTTCTGTTAAAACAATCTTAGCAGCAATCTGTTTAACTTTGTTAAATGTCTTTGTTTAATTATATATTCAATACTGGGATTTTAGGGACGTTCCTAAAATCCCTATTTTTTGTAAAAATAATAATTGCATGCTACATTTATTTACAAGAACAAATGCATTTTAGCTATGTCATAAAAAATAAGTGCCTCTTTTTTTATTAAGAAGCACTTATTTTTAGTTTTCACTAGCATTTATAATTATTTGTTCATTTGCTACAATTATATTTAAAATATTTTTTCCTTCATCTGGTTTTAATCTTTTTTGATTATCTGTAAAATATTTCTTTATATCTTTATTTATATTATCTCCAATTTGTGCTAAAGACATTTCTTCTGCATTTTCTTGTTTTTCGGCTTTTTCTATTACTTTATCTTTAATATTTATATCTACTTTTACTATTTCTTTATCATCAACTTTATAATATAAATTTACTGTTCCTGTTTCTAAATTTTCTAATTTATAATGAGCTCTTACTAATTGCATGTTTTTCATATCCAAATGCTCTATTACCTCATTATTTAAATCATTTAAAACTAAAATATCTGAAGATATTTTTTTATCTGAATTACTAATTCTTATTTCATTATTTGTTCGGCTACTATTTAAATTAGTAATAACAAAATATCCTGCTATTAATATAATAATTATGACAAAGAAAATTAATACTTTTCTTTTATCTATCTTTCTTGAACTTCTACTTCTTGTTTTTTGATGAGAACTAGATTTTTCTGATGTTTTATATCTCTTTGCCAAAATATTTCCCCCTTATTAAAAATCTTAGGTCATACGTTTTAAAGTTTTATTATATATAAAAGGTAGAAAGTAATTTCTACCTTTTATATAAATTATATTACTACTCTTCTACATATACTACTCTCATAACTTCTTGATAATTTCCTGATGCATCTTCATATGAATAGAATAATACATAACGTCCTACTCTACTTGTATCTACACCAGTTTTAATTGAAATTTCTTCTTCTCCATTAGGTCCATACCAATCAATTCTTGAAGGTTCTGTTAACTTCTTTGATGCATCACTATTATCTGTCATATTGGCACCTAATTCAATATATTGTTCACCTTTTTTTAATGTATTATATTTTTCTCCTTCTAAAGTTATTACAGGTTTTGTTTTATCTGTAACTGTTACTTTTACAACTGCTTCACGTGCTGTATTATTACCGTCGTCTGTATAAGAATATATTATTGCATATACTCCAGGTTGTTTTGTATCTACTGCTGGTACATCTTTATGATGTCCATCATTTTCATAATCTGGATAATAAACTATTCTAACTTTATAATCATGTGTTATATCAGCATTGTCTTCTATAATTGCTTTAGGAACATCATATACTTTTTGTGATCCTGCTTCTATTGTCTCATCTTTTCCATCTACCTTAATTATTGGAGTTGTAGTATCTTTTACAATTACAAATACATCATTATATGCTTCATTACCTGCTTCATCTCTCGTTACATATTGTAACTTATATTCAGTATCACTAGTTGATGGTCTTCCCATGTCTACATAAGTATTAACTAATTCTGGTTGTACTGTACCAGAATAATTATCATTACCTGTTACTGTTGGTAATAAATCTTTTGGAAATTCTGCATCTTTATCAGCTTCTACAGTTATATACCAAGCTGATGAACTAAAACCAGGAGCTGTTTTATCTAATATAAGTGAACTTCCATCTGTTGTTGTTGTATATTCAACTCCATCATTTCCTGCTAAATCTTTATATCCATTAACTACAATTTTAATTGGGCCTTCAGTCATATCATCAGTCATAACAAGTTCTCCAACATATTTTATATAGTCGTATTCTTTATTATTTTCATTTATAATTACTTTTGCATCTTTACCATTAATTGTTATTTTTGGTTCACCTGCTAATTCTGAATTTGGTATTGTTACATATACCCAAACTTTATCTCCTACTTTAGCATATTTTTCATTTTGTTGTGAATTATTTTGAATACGTACAAATGATGCTTTTGGAGCTGTTATATCATAATTAAATGTAAATGTTGCTTCATTTCCAGCTTCATCGCTTGCTGTTACAGCATTTTTTCCTTCTTTCAAATATTTTTGAAGTGTTTCATAAGAAATCTCTCCATTAGTAATAATTAATGTATCACCATTAATTTCATAAGAAGCTATTCCTACATTATCCTCAAATGTTAAGCCAATTTTACTATAATATCCTTCTGATCCTACTGAATCAGCTGTTGGTTTTATTGAAGGAGCAGTTTTATCAAAAATTACATAGTAATTATCATTACCTGTTGATGTAACTTCTGCACCTGTATTTCCTGCTAAATCTGTTAATCCTTTAACTGTTACTGGAATTTTTTCTCCCTCTACTAAATCCATATCTTCTGTTAAATCAACATATATTACATATTTGTTATATTCTAATGGTGGTTGTGGATTTACACTATATTCTTTTCCTCCAACTACTATTGTTGGATTTTCAGTTAATGGTTCTGTTGTATTTACTGTTATTGCTATTCCTTTATTTTGTCCTGGATTTTGTGTTAATCCTGAATAATTTTGATTTCCTGTTGGATTATAGTAGTTTTGTACTCTTAATTCTCTTAATTCTGCTGGTGTTTTATCAAAAATTACATAGTAATTGTCATTACCTGTTGATGTAACTTCTGCACCAGTGTTTCCTGCTAAATCTGTTAATCCTTTAACTGTTACTGGAATTTTTTCTCCTTCTACTAAGTCCATATCTTCTGTTAAATCAACATATACTACATATTTATTATATTGTGGTTCTTGTACTGGTACTTCAAATTCTTTTCCTCCAACTACTATTGTTGGATTTTTTGCTAATAATTCTGTTGTATTTACTGTTATTGCTATTCCCTTATTTTGTCCTGGATTTTGTGTTAATCCAGAATAATTTTGATTTCCTGTTGGATTATAATAGTTTTGCACTCTTAATTCTCTTAGCTCTGCTGGTGTTTTATCAAAAATTACATAGTAATTATCATTACCTGTTGATGTAACTTCATCTCCAGTATTTCCTGCTGCATCTTCTAATCCTTTAACTGTTACTGGAATTTTTTCTCCTTCTACTAAATCCATGTCTTCTGTTAAGTCAACATATACTACATATTTATTATATTGTGGTTCTTGTACTGGAACTTCTATTTCTTTTCCTCCAACTACTATTATTGGATTTTTTGCTAATAATTCTGTTGTATTTACTGTTATTGCTATTCCTTTATTTTGTCCTGGATTTTGTGTTAATCCTGAATAATTTTGATTTCCTGTTGGATTATAGAAGTTTTGTACCCTTAGCTCTCTTAAAGCTGGAGCTGTTTTATCAATTGTAAATGTAACTTCTGTTCTGTTATATGCTTGGTCAATTACTTCTATTGTATATGTTCCTTCGTCTGTAAATGTTAATTCTTTTTCATTTACTGTTATCCATCTGCCATCATCTTTTCTGTATTTAATGTTATGAACATTTTCTTCTTCTATTATTGCTTTTACGTCTGTTCTGAAGTTATTATTTACTCCTGTTCCTTCTAATGTTATTACTGGAGCTGTTTTATCTATTGTAAATGTAACTTCTGTCCTGTTATATGCTTGGTCTATTACTTCTATTGTGTATGTTCCTTCGTCTGTAAATGTTAATTCTTTTTCATTTACTGTTATCCATCTGCCATCATCTTTTCTGTATTTAATGTTATGAACATTTTCTTCTTCTATTATTGCTTTTACGTCTGTTCTGAAGTTATTATTTACTCCTGTTCCTTCTAATGTTATTACTGGAACTGTTTTGTCTATTGTAAATGTAACTTCTGTTCTGTTATATGCTAAGTCAATAACTTCTACTGTATATGTTCCTTCTTCTGTAAATGTTAATTCTTTTTCATTTACTGTTATCCATCTTTCATCATCTTTTTTGTATTTAATGTTATGAACATTTTCTTCTTCTATTATTGCTTTTACATCTGTTCTGAAGTTATTATTTACTCCTGTTCCTTCTAATGTTATTACTGGAACTGTTTTGTCAATTGTAAAGTTTATTTGTTCTGATTTATTTCCAGCTTTATCAGACATAACTACTTCGTAATTTCCTTCTTCAGTTAATGGTGTTCCTAATTCATAATTTTTAACTAATTCACCATTTCTTCTTAAATGGATTGTTCCAAGATTTGCATCTTCTGCTGTAATTATTACGTCTGATCTAAAGTAATTATTAACTCCTGTTCCCTCTAATTTTACAACAGGTTTTGTTCTATCATATATAACTCTTGGATATTCATCACGATTAATTCTTGTTTGATCTAATTTTTCTCCAACATTTCCTGCTATATCAGCATATCCATATACTTCAAATGGTATTTCACCTTCTGGCATAGTTTCATCTAATGTGAAATCTACCATATAGTAATAAATATTTTGTTCAGGATTTGAACTTAATGGACGATATGTTGCTGTATATTCTTTTCCAAATACCTTAACTGTTGGTTCAACAGCTAATCTTTCTGGGAAAGAAATTAAAATACGAACTTCGTCTCCTCTTTTTGCATATGTTACATCTTTTACATCGTTTACATAGCGTGTTTTATTTAATATTCCTAATTTTGAATAAACTGGTGCTATTGAATCATATGTAAATTCATATGTTACTTCATTTCCAGCCATATCCCATGTTCTTATTTTATTTAGTCCTTGAACTAAATATTTTTCTATAACTGAGAAATTAGCATCTCCCAAAGTAGCAGGTGTCATTCCAGTAATTAAAGTATCATTTACCTCATATTCACCTTTTAACATTAAATTATCATTAAATTTAAAGCTTACTTTACTAAATATTTTTTGTGTAGCATCACCTACATATTGTTCATCTGGTTCATTAATATTTTCAGTTCCTTTAACAATAATTCTTGGTGCTGTACCATCATAAAATACTCTATGGCCATTTGTTGGTCCGTTTTCATCTGGGATTGAATTTCCAGCTACATCTTCTATATTAGATACTCTTAAGGTAATTTCTCCATCTACAAAAGTTGTATCTTCTGGAATTAAATATTTTACTGAATAATCCCATCTGTTTTCTGCACTTTGTCTAACTGTTACTAGTGAATCTTCCATTACATATTCTTTTCCATTATTTATTAATGTAAATGTTGGATTATGTGCTAATTCTTCATTAACAGCAATATACATATAAATAGTATCTCCACGTTTTACATAATATTCTCTTAAGTCATTTGATTCACCATCTTTTAGAATGTTTGTAGCTAATCTAACAGGTGCTGTTACATCTGTTACATCTGCATCAAGATTTGCTAATAATTCTCCTCCAGAAACTGTCATATTGCTCCAAGCTAAAGTTAATGCTTGTGTTGGAATTGTTTCTGTAGTAGTTGTTGTTGCTACTTGAGTACTACCATCTGTTGTTGTAGTTGTTTGTTGAGCTGGTGCGGTAGTAGTAGTTGTTGCAGGTGTTGTAGTTCCAACATTAGTAGTTGTAGCACCATCATTATCAGCTACTGTTGTTTGTTCTTCTTGTTGTGGTTCTTCACTTTGTGTTGCAGTTCCTTGATTGTTATCACCATTATTTTCAGGAACTGCATCTTGTGTTTGTTCGCTATTGCTACTGTTTTCGCCTATGGCTGTAGCTTCAGTTTCACCTTGATCTCTTAAGAAAACTACTACCATTGAAATTGCAGCGATTACTAATATTGCAATTATAACTATGGCAATTATAGCTTTCTTGCTTAAACTTTTTCCTTCCATAAATTATCCCCCTATAATTTATTTTTTTACTTCTTCCGCCTTAATAATAAGTCTGGCTTTGTTTCCGTTTTCGCAGGTTATTAAGGTGACTTCTCTAATTTCTTCTTTCGTTTCTAATATGCTAACATCATTTGGATCTGTTACAAAAATAGATTTAATTTCATATTCAACAGTATTTTTTTGCAAATCTGTTAAATAGATTTTGTCTCCAGCTACAAGTTCATCATTTCTTCCAAACATTGTTCCATCATAATTATTATGACCAGCTAAGGCTAAATTACCTATTTCGTTAACATTTCCACCACTAAAACGTGTTATTGATGTTCTCATGTTTTCTTTTGTAGTTGTATCTAGAATTGGATATTCTAGTTCAATTTTGGGTATATTAATAATTCCTATAACAGAATTATTACCAAATTTAATAGGTTCTGTTGTCTCCTCATGTTGTTTAATTTCTTCTACTATTTGTGCATTATTTTCTTCATTAATTTGATTTCCAATATATTTTTTCGCTATAAGTGCAATTACAATAATCGCAAAAATAATAACTATAAAAAGTAATACTTTATAAAATACTAACTTTTTATTTTTCATTTTTCTTAGATAAACTTCTTATTCTAATTGCTATTATTACTATTGCTACTACTGCAACTCCTAATAGAACAAATAATATTGGATTATCGAATGTAACTGGTAGCTCACTTCTTGTTTCTGTTTTAACAACTTCTTGTACTTGATCCTCTGAAGTTTCTTTCTTAGAAGTTAAAACTTGTGCATCATATGTTGTAGCTCCGTTTAATTCTTTCTTTAATAAAACAACATATTGTGTACCGTTTTCTGCATCAACAGGTTGAGCTATTGTAGCATTTGTTACTTCTTTCCATTCTGTATTTGTTATAATATTGTTCCATAAATTTGTGTATTCATTCGCTAGTTTTATTGAATCAAATATATTCATTTCATTATTTATTTTGCTCATAATATTAACTAGTTCTTGACAATTTGAATTTTTATCGTTTAATAAAACAACATCATAACTGTATTTTGCATTTGCATCATCAGTAATTTTTAAAGTTCCTTGTGTTACTGTTTTTATTACATTATCTTCTCTTGTTTCTTCTGTTATAGTTTGAGTTGCATCAACTTTAATTCTAGTTGTTAAAGTTTTCATATCATTTATTTCTGCTTCAGTTGATACTTCTGATACATTTATAGGTTCTGCTCTTTTTACAATTTCGTTTCCTACTTTTACCCATAAATATTCTCCTACTTGGTCTTTTGAAACTTTTATTACTTTATTTCCTTTTGTATCTTCGGCTGTATACCAATTTAAATTATTCTCTTCTACATCTGCACTAGTTGTTATTGCATATGAATATTCATCATTTAAATATTCATTTAAATATATAAGATAATCTCCATTGGCATTTTCTAATACCGCCATATCTTCGGCTGTAGCATTTACAGTGGCGTTTAAACTTAAAATAAGCATAACAGCCATTACGATTAATAAAATTTTAGAACTTAACTTTTTCATTCTATTCTCCCCTTTCCGCTACGGAAACATTATATTACACTTCTTTACAAAAGTAAACAGTTTTACCATTTTTTGTCCATATTTTGAACACATTTTTCTTGTATCCGTAGACTTTTAATTGTTTTTATGTGCTACTGTTCTATTTGTATTTATTGATTACCTAATACTATATATATGAACCTTTATAAAAAACAATCTGACTATTTCTACGGATGGACTAGATTAATCATTTTCACAAAAATAAAAAACACGCCTCTGTTTAAGTATAATTAATATACTTAACATGGCGTATTCGTTTATAAGAAAAGTAGATTTACTATATGTAACTAAACCTTGTTGCTCCAGAAAAATCGATAGATTTTCCAAAGCAATAAAAAAATATTAAATCTCTATTTTTATTATTGGAACTTCTAGTTCTTCTTTTGTTAATCCACAATGTGTTGATAGCTTATTATCTACTTTTCCATTTGCCACAGTTAGATAATTTTCTATTAAAATCCTTGTACCGCTTGTTGATATAGCTACATAATCACTCACAAAATCATCAATCTTTTTGTGTGGTTCTCCTTCTCCCAATAATTTTAAATTTAAAAATTCTTTTTTTGTGTATAAAATGAATTTATCCTTAAATTTACTTTTAAATAGTTCTTCAAATTCTTGTTTACGATTTTCTTTTACAAAAAATCCTACCATTCTCCCTTCAAAAGTCGGTGGCATTTGTAGGCAATCATAAATTTCTGGTAAATCTAATATACTAATAGTTTCTTCTATATCTTTATGTCCATGGTCTGCTGATATTAAAATTAATGTATTTGTATCTTTTATTTTTTCAATTAATTTAGTTAGTTCATTTTGGGCATTTTCCAAAAATTCTTTTACTTCTTTTGATTTACAACCATATTTATGAATCAAGCCATCTGGATTGTCACTATATGCTAGTACAAATTTTTTATCTTTATTTTTACATAACATTTCTAATGCTTCTGCTATTTCATCCATTTTTTTTGCATCAATAGGTATTTTAGTTTTTTGATCACAATAATCTGGTGAGACTTCGTACACCTTGATATTTTCATTTTGCTCTTTGATTTGTTCATAAATAGTTTTATATCCAATAATATCTGTTCTAGTTAAATTTGGTACATTTATTTTTTCTCCAGTATAAGAGTCAACCCATGGCAACAAGTTAATGTTTCTTCCGAATTCTTTAAAATACTGCGACCACGCTATCCATCCAGTTTCTATTGGAGGTTTGCCTGAATAATATGTAGTCATGGCTGCAGCTGTAGTTGTTGGATACACAGATGTTATTGTCTTTATTCTGTTTTTCCTAAACAAGTCATTTTCGTTTAATTCATTTAATATATTTTCTCCCATACCATCTAATATTAGCAAAACCACATTATTATAATCTTTGTTTAACATTTCATCAATTTCTGGTAAACTATTATATTTACTTTTTACGTTATAATATTTTAAAATTGACGTTATTAAATTTAATATACTATTATTATAGTCTGGCTGTATCATAAATTTTCTCCTTTTATATCCAATCTTCTACATATAAATTTTGGATATTTTAATCTCATATTTCTAATTTTTCTTTTGCGTTTTTTACTAATTCTTCATGTACAATTCCATTACTTATAAGTGCTCCATTTATCGGTTCGTCATATCTTTGCTCATTTCCAAATAAATCGGTTACTCTTCCTCCAGCTTCCTCTACAATTACTTTTACTGCTGCAATATCACAATTTTTCCCTTTTGTTCCTGGGAATATGCAACAAGTAAAATCTCCTGTCGCTACACACATACATGCTCTTATAATACTTCCAACACTTATAAAATATGTTTTTCTGTATAGTTCATTTAACATTGGTATAACATTATATCCAGCTGCTGGCCACATATCAAAATGACTTATACTTTTTTCATCTTCTAATTTATAAGCATTTACAGTAATTTTTTCGTCATTACAATATGCACCTTGTCCTTTTATTGCTGAATATAATTTATCTAAAAATGGATCATATACTACACCCACTTCTGGTACTCCATCTACTACTAATGCCAAAGAAAATACAGCAACTGGAATATGTCTTGCATACATAGCTGTTCCATCCACAGGATCACATACCCATACATACTTACTTTTTCCAAATTTTTCTTCTTCTCCATCTACAGAATGAGCCGGAAACTTTTCTTTTACTTTCACTATCAAAATATGGTTAATTTCTTTGTCAGCTAAGGTTACAATTGTTTTATCACCTTTATAACTTGCTCCGTTATCTTGGTAAAAATACTTTTTCATTATCTTACCAGCTTCGATGCACATCTCTTTTGCAAAATTTAAATACTCATTACTTTCCATAACAGCCTCCTTACATATCTTTACATACATCTACCCATTTCTCATAATTTGAAGTTTTTTCTAATTCATCAATTGTTAATTTTACTGCACTATTACTACTTCCACATGCAGGATAAATGACATCAAATCTTTTTAATGATTCATCTAAGTAAACTTTTACATTTTCTTTTACGCCAAAAGGACAAACTCCTCCTGGTTTATGTCCAGTATAATTTTCGACATCATTATATGGTATCATTTTAGCTTTTGTATTAAATTCTGCTTTATATTTAGCATTATCTATCTTTTTATCTCCTGCAACTACAATTAAAATTGCTTCATCATTCACTAAAAATGATAAAGTCTTTGCTATTTCTTTTTCTTCACATTTTAAAGCTTTTGCTGCCTCTTCTACTGTTGCAGAAGAAGTATTAAATTCCATTATATTATTTTCTAAGTTAAATTTTTTTAAATATTCTTTTGCTTTTTCTAGTGACATATTCGTATCTCCTTACTTCTTCCTGTCCATATGTTCTTTTACAATATCCCTATATGGCTTTTCTTTTTCTTTTAATTTATTACAATTCATTCTTTCAACAAATTTATCTAATTCTGTTCTTAACTTCTCTTTTTCCTCTTCCGTATTTGCTAAAATCTCTAATTCTATAAAATTTCCTACTCCATCTATTTTATCTATCATAATGTTATATTCAAATCCGTCAATATTTTTTGAATATACTTGTCTATATTTCTTAAACGAAACATATTCGATATATCCAAGCTGATTTATAACATATTTCGTATCTTCGTAATCTTTTGGGTCTAATCTTAAATTCACTTCTTTTTTTCCATATTTTTCTGTGCTATTATCTGTTTTTGGCTTATATGTAAGTTCTAAAAAATCTTCATTTGTCTTTCTTGTTCTTAAACAAGTCCTACTCTTAACAAATTCTAAATTCTTATCTGTAAAATATGTATCTTCTTCTACGCTATCTTCTACAAGTTTAAAATTTTGCTCCTCTATTTTCTCTAGTATATCCTCATAATTTTCTCCTAGATGATAACTTGCTTCTAATTCTATTCTACTAGCCATCTTGACCCTCCTTACTTTTATTTTTTGTATATTATCATATTTGATATTTTTTATCAAACAAAAAACCGAATTCAAGATTTTCTAACCATTAGTAAATGCTAGATAATCTAACATTCGCCATAATTGTCTAGTACAGAAATTTCTCCTACTAGGCAAACTTTCCTAATATACAAAAAAGATGCAGGATTTTTTATTTTCCTACATCTATTTTTCTTTAAATATTTTTCTAAATATAAATCTTACGAATGGTCCTGCATAAAATAATTGCCAACATAAAGCCATTGGGAAATTTAAAACAGCTATTTGTAACCAATTAGATATTATATTTTCCATTCCTTCATAATTAAATAATATGCTTCCAAAGAAACTCATTATTGGACACATAAAACATACTATTACTGTTGATATTCCCATTGTTATTAAAATTGGTGGCGTTTTCTTTGGGTCTAATAATTTTAATGCTATTTTTTGAGCTAATTTACCTATTAAGAAAAACTCTAATATAAAGGCAATTACTCCCATTAATGGCAATTCTTTAAGCGCCATTAAAAATACTTCGTTTGATAAACCTCCCATATTTGTTGAAATGTTATAGCAAACCATTGCATAAACCATTACTATAACCATTATTACTGTAAATACTGCATCTTGAAATTTGTTCTTTGGCATAAAATTTTCTCCTTTCATTATTTATTTTTAGACGCAAAAACAACACATATTTCTATGTGTTGTTCGTTAATCATTATATTAAATAATGTACGTTTCCAATTTTATACCTATAATATATGTTATTTTCTCTTTAATTTATTTCTCGACTTTTTCCGACAAATAAATCAGCCAAGGAATATTATACATTGTTTTTTTATTCTTTGTCAAGTATTGATTACTCCATATATTTTTTATACATTTCGTCTGCTACTTTAAAAAATCTCTCTTTAGCTTCAATTAACTCTTGTAATTTTTTTAATTCTTTTTCTCTATATTCGTTTTCTATATAATCTTTTTTGGCAGCATATCCTTCTTTTCCAAACTTTGTTACTGCATGCTCCCATGCTCTTTTCATATGCTCTTCTTTTCCTATGTTTCCATAATGTTCTTCTCCATATTCATATGTCCTTCTAAAAAATATTTCTATTGTAACAGTTTTATCAGCTGATGCTAATATTTTTCCATATATATTTCTAGGTTCTCCTGTTTTTGACGCTCTATGGTCTTCTATGGCTTCTTTTATTAATTGCAATTTTGTTGCGTTAAAAAATCTATTTAGATTTTTGTCTTCTTCCATTATCTTTGCAGATACTTTTTCATGATTCTCTCTATCTATATGATCACCTATATCATGATAAGCTACAGCTGTATATAGCATGTCCAAATTCACATTATACTTTCTGCCTAATATTAAGGCATTCCTCATCACTTCTTTTATATGTCTTATATCATGTGATTTTCCATTCTTATTGTATTCGGGAAATATCTTTTCTTCAATATATTCTTTTAATTCTGGACTAATTACAGATTTTTTTATTAAAAGATGATAATGATAAGAACTACTAGTTTTTCCTTTTTCCTCATAAAAATCTTCAATATGTTCTACTAATTCTATTATGTTGTCTTTAAATAGCTCTTGTATTAAATCATAATCTGCATAAAAATGAGGTATTCCATTTTCCGGTCCATCTTCTACTCTTATTTTTGTATTTTCATCAACTACTGGAAAATCTTTATTATTAAAAGCTGGAGAGCTTTTAGAACCCAGAGTTAAATAACATTCTCCATCATCTCTTAATACTCTATTTATTTCTTTTATAATTTTTTTTACTCCTTGTGTATCTGTATGTGATATAACATTTCTACATAATATACAATCAAAAGAGTTATCTTCGTATGGCAGATTTAGCATATCTCCAATTTTATAATCTACATTTAAATTTAAATCTTCTGCCCACTTTTTAGTAGCATTTACCGCTTTCTCACTTAAATCAAAAGCATAAGTATTAAATCCATTTTGTGCAAATAATATTGTATGTCTTCCAATTCCACATCCTAAATCTAAAAAGTCTTTTTTCATTTGTTTTTTCCATCTGTTAAGCAAGTAATATGATTCAATACTTGGCTCTTTCCAAATATCAAGTTTACTCGCCTTGCTCCAGTTCCATGCTTTAGATTCTACCATTACAATATACCTCCTTTTTCTGCTATATTATCACAACTACTTAATACAAACAAGCAAAAATGGATAGTAAAAACTATCCATTTATCTTTTTAATAATCTTAAACTATTTAAAACAACTGTCAAGCTACTTAATGTCATTGCTAAACTTGCAATCATTGGGTTTAATGCAATTGGTAAGAGTCCTGTTGCAAGTGGTATCATACATACATTATAGAATAATGCCCAAAATAAATTTTCTTTAATTATTCTTATTGTACGTTTTCCAAGGTCAAATATTTTTACTATATTGTCCATATTTTCATTTAGCAATATAACATCTGCAGAATCTGCACTAATATCTGTCCCGTTTTCCACACTTATTCCAACTGTTGCAGCTTTTAAACTTGGACTATCATTAATTCCGTCCCCAATCATTGCTACATTATTATTCTTATTCAATTCTTTTATCTTATCTAGTTTTTGCTCTGGATTTACATTGCTTATAATATTTTCTATTCCTATTTGTTTTGCAATAGCTCTCGCTGTTTTTTCATTATCTCCAGTAAGCATTATGATTTTCTTATCTAATTTTTCTAAATTTTTAATTGTATCTATAATATCTTTCTTTATTGTATCTGCTAACCCGATAATTAAAACAGTCTCTTTTTCATCAAATAAATATACTATGCTTTCACCTTTACTTGCAAATACTGCTTCATTATCTTTTAGTTTATTTTCTACATTCATTTTTTCTACATATTTGTAATTGCCTGCATAATATTGCTTTCCATTTATAATTCCTTTAACTCCAAGTCCTGGAACTTCTTCAAAATCTTTGACTTCGAAAATATCTTTTTCATTATTATAAATACTTTTAGCTAATGGATGATTTGAATTTTTTTCTAAGCTTTTCAATATTTTTAAAGTAACTTCATTATACACTCCATCTGCTATACTCATCTTGCCTGTTGTTAATGTACCTGTTTTATCAAATACAATTGTGTCTACTTTATTAATTGCCTCTAAAGTTTCACTTGATTTTACTAAAATTCCTTTTTTACTACAATTTCCTATTGCAACAACCATTGCAAGTGGTGTTGCTAATCCTAATGCACATGGACATGCAACAACTAAAACACTTACTAATGCAAGAATTGATTGATTAACATCTTTTGTTATTACAAAATTCAAAATAAATGATATTAATGCAATTATAAATATTGCTGGAACAAAATATCCACTTATTTTATCTGCAATTCTTGCGATTGGAGCTTTTGTATTTGTAGCTTCTACCACCATTTTTACTATATTAGAAATACTAGAATCTCTACCTATTTTTTCTGCCCTGTATTCTATATATCCATCATAATTTATACTTCCTGCAATTACAGTATCGCCTACATTTTTGCTAACAGGCTTACTTTCACCTGTTATAAATGATTCATCAGTATGTGTTTTTCCACTTGTTACAGTTCCATCAACCGCAATCTTTTCACCAGGTTTACTTACAACAGTATCTCCTTTTTGTATTTCATTTATAGTAACTTGTAATTCTTTTCCGTCTTTTAAAATTGTTCCATTTTTAGGAGTTATTGTTACAAGATTTTTAATTGTATCAACTGCTTTATCTTTATTTTTCTTATCTATATATCTACCAATTTTTACAAAAAGAATTATTATTGCTGATGATTCAAAATATAAATGATGTACCAATGATGTATTCCCCATAAATACTTGAATTGTATTCCACAAGCTATACACAAAATTTACTATTACTCCAACACCTACTAAAGAATCCATATTAGGCATTTTATGAATAATATTTCTTATTCCGTTTTTTATAATATCAAATCCATAAAATATAAATAATAATGATAGCACCATTAATGTTATTGCATATACTCGTGGGCTTTCCATCATATTTAATATTTTAGGAGTTGGTAAATTGATCATCTGTCCCATTGATATATACATTAAAATAATTCCAAGAATAGCAAATATTATAAGTTTTCCAAGCTCATTGCTTTTCTTTTCTTCTTTCTTCTCTCCTAAGCTTTTAAAACCCGCTTCTTTAACAAATCTATTTAAATCTTTAACACTTAAATTATCTTCATATTCTATTAAGGCTGTTGCCATGACCAAATTTACAGAAGCACTAATTACTCCTTCTTGCTTATTTAAATATTTTTCTAAACCATTTGAACAAGCACTACATGTCATTCCTTCTATATTTAAAACAATTTTTTTCATATTTTACTCCTTCGAGATTTTAATATAGGGATTTTGTCGGGATTTGGGGACGTTCTTTTTTTCCCTATTCGGGATTTGGAGAAATCGGGATTGTGGGGACGTTCCTAAAATCCCGATAAAAAATTTATAAAGATATTTAATTCGGGATTTTAACACCGTCCCTATTTCCCTTTTTCCCTTTTTCTTTTTTCTTTTTCCCCTTTTTCTCTATTTTCCCATTTTTCTATTTTGCTTCTCCCTATTCTATATTTCTTTGTCCCTATTTCCTATTTTACTTTAAATCCTAAATTTTCTATTTTTTCTTTAACTACATCCATATCTATTTCTTTTTTACTTTCTATTTTTACTGTTCCATCTTCATGATTTGCTTTTACTTTCTTTATTCCTTTTATATCTCCCAATGAGTTTTCTACTCTTTTTTCGCATCCTCCACATACCATTCCTTCTACATTTAAAATTGTTTCATTCATTTTTATTCCTCCTTATATCTTTCTATAATTTATAACTATACATTTTTATTAATGTACTATTTATTAAATCTTTTGAATAAACTCATAAGTTCATCTATTACTTCTGTATCCTTTTTTTCTATACTGTCTGTAATACATGAATATAAGTGATTTTCTAATATATGCATAGATAAACTTTTTATTGAGCTTTCTATTGCTGATAGCTGAATTAATATATCATTACAATATCTGTCTTCTGCTATCATATTCTTTATGCCCTTAACTTGCCCCTCTATTCTATTTAATCTATTATTTATTATTTTCTTTTCGTCTTCACTTCTTACTGTCTTTTTGTTGTTGCAACATTCTTTATTCATTTAATCACCTCTTGGTATATAATATACCCTGTATAGGTATGTAGTCAATAGAGGGGTATATCACTTTAATCGTTTATATATCAACGTTTGATTCTATATACAAAAAAGAAGGTGGATATTTCCCCCGAAAAGAAAATATCCACCTTCTTTAATATTTAGTCAGGAATTATCCCTCCATCGATCCATAATTGATACAATTCATTACCTTTGTACCAATATTGCCCTAAAAGAGCTGCCGCTGCATATTCCTCACTGCCATTAATAGACAGTTTATTTAAACATTTTTCGAACGCAGGAAATGCAACGTCATGCAATGATGGAAATTCTTTCAACAACCGTTCCATTTCATCTGCCCACATTGTAGCAAATTCCTTTGAAATATCGTTTTCAAGTTCCTCCCATTTTTTTGTTTTACCTTCGCACACTTTCATTGTTCTTTCTCCTTTATTTTTGCTATGGTCTACGAGTTATCTTTTTTATTTTAGCATAAATTTACATAATAGTCTATAAATTTTTTTAATTATACTATAAGAAAATTGTATATATTAGGTTAATTGAAAAAATATTTTTTACTTTTTTATGTAAATATGATATAATATATAGACACTAAACAGCAGAAGAAAGGAGGACAATTTATGTCCAACGGTCAAAAAAACGAGCGAAATAATATCTGGTTTCCAGATATTGCTCCAATTCTCTATCGGGGAGTCGGTAGTCTAGTACAGGTTCAACGCCTATATCTAGATGAAGTTATGCTTGAGGCAGATAAGCTTCGTGGAAATGAATTCGTCCCAAATTATTTGGACATGTATCACACGAAACTTGAAAACTACTTGAACCGCTATTATAATTACGGTTCATTGGCTGAACTTGAAAAGGAGATTATTGAATTAAAGAAATTTTTAGCAAGTCTAAAGATTCCTTGTTCCATTTCTGGTCGACTAAAAAACTATGTCGCTTTTTTAGAGAAAGTGCGAACATTCATCTATGATGGTCTTGATCCATACTCTATCAACGACGAGTTGGGCTTTAGGATAGTAATAGGAACAAGCCGATATGATGATGAAAAATCGATTGCTCAACTCTACGAAGTAGCCAACAAAGTAATCGCCTTCTTCGTTATTAGGAAAGGTTACCAGTTGATAAAACCGTCGCCAGCAAATGGTCTGGGCTTTAATCAGGAACTTTTTCCAAAGGTATTTGTTCCGCCAAAAGGGCTCATCTACCCAGAGTACGCAAAATATGTCAAAGACTATTTTGTTGCTCCTAAAAAGAAGGGCTATCAAGCTCTTCACATGGTGTTTGTAACAAAGAGTGGCTTAACAATCGAAGTCCAATTAAGAACATTTGCTAGCCACTTCCACGCAGAATATGTTGCAACACATCTTTCACACAAAGATGAAAGATATGGAGCAGACACCAGCAAAGAACTTACACCAGAAGAAAAGGAAGCAGATTCTAGAAGGCAAACTGCTATAAAAGTGACCTTTGACCCAGAAAAGGTCAAACTAGACTCATACTTCTCCAAAAATGGGGAAACCTTGGACCTAATCGGTCTGCAAGAAACAATACGGGATCCATTTAACAACTTCTACGTTGCTTAAGTGGCTCTCACAAAAAGCTCCTCTACACAAGAAATAAATTTCTTTCTGTGTAGAGGAGCTTTATTTTATTTGTTCTTTCCTGTTAATGGCGCATATATCCATTGTAGAAAAAACAATTCATATGGATTTCCGCCTTTACGACTACTTATATGCTTTATTTTTTTATTGTTACTAAGTTTTGCTTCTATCTCTTCAATCGCTTTTTTATTTGAATTTACTTCGTAATAAGCTGGAAATATATTATTTTCTTCATATCCTTCTAATAAATTTTGTCTGTCTGCAAAGTGTTGCTTCATATCATTTAGCGCATCTTCTTTTGATTTATATATAATTTCTGCATTTTTGTCAGTTTCTTTTATTATATTTTCTATCTCTACTCGCTCTTCATCTGTTATAGAATCTTCTAAGAATATTGTCATTTCACTTATATATTTATCATAATTAATGAATACAGCAATATTCAAGATAATTAAAATAATTAATATAATTGAAATTGCTATAATAATCTTAGTTTTCTTTTTCATCTTCTTTTTTATCTTTTTTAAATAATCTATTTCATTTTGAGTAGTAGTAGGATTCTCTTCTTCGTTATTCATTTCTAAATATATTTTTGCACAATTTTCGCATTTTTTTAAATGTTTTTCTACAAATTCTTTTGAACCTTGTTTTAAACATCCATCTTTATAACTAAATAATAAATCCTGAACGATATCACATTCTTTTTTCATCTTTATCTCCAATCCTCTCTTACTATAATTTACTAAAAGTACACATATTATTTTTAGGATTTATCCTCCTTTATTTTTTGCTTTCCTCTAAAATATGTAACTCTTACCCAATTTGGTGTTTTATTCATTACTTCTGCTATTTCTTCATTTTTTAGCCCACCTAATAATTTTAAATACATTACATTTCTAGTCTCTTCATTTAACTTTTGAATCTTTTTTAATAAATCTAGCTTATCCTCTTGTAAAAATATATTTTCTTCTAGTGAATTTTCTGTTATTAATTCATTTTCTACATCTTCTAAAGATATGTTTTTTTGCTTTTCTTTTTTTCTTATATCTTTATATAAAATAAATTTTGCGATTTGACACAGCCATGTAGAAATTTTACTTTCCCCTCTAAATTTATCTATGTTTTTAACAGCTACTAAAAAAGTTTCTTGTACTATATCTTCACTTAATTCTTTATTTTTGGTTAAGCAGAATATGTATTTATATACTATTTGAGCATAATTATTATAAATCTCTTCTATATCCTGCATAATTTCCCCCTTTCATTTTATTAGTGTTAAAAACTTTATTTTTGTTACATATTTTTTAATTTTTTCTTCTTTTAATTATATCGTCCTCTGCTAGTTTGCCTATTAATAAAGATGAATTTACATCATGTAATTTATTATTTTGTGCTACAATTTTTTCATCATAATTTGCATAGCAATATTTGCAAAAATGCTTACACGTATTATATGCGCCTATATCAGCCATTTCTACGCAATTACACTTTCCACCGCTACGTGCTTTCCATTTTTTGAATTTAGTTTTTCCAGTTAGTCTTTCTGCTAATTCTTTTCCTAGACAATCTGCTTGTATAAAGCCATATTCCACTAAATTTCTTTCTTCAAAACAGGTTTGTACTGTCATTCCATTATTTTTAGCACTTTTACTAAAACTCTTTCCTATTGCTTCATAATCACTTTCTTTAAATTCTTTTAATCTTAAAAATTTATAATTATTTCTAACATTTTTATAATCATCTATAAATGAAACGATAAAATGCTTTATATATCCATTTAATAACTCGCATAAGTGATTAAATGCTTTTATATGATATTCTATAGTGTATTTATCACTTATAAATATTGGATCATATCTTATATATATGTTATCTATTCCAACTATCTTCGAAATTTGCTTGATTGCTTCTACTATTTTTCTTTTAGCTGGAACCCCCGGTTCAATATCACTTTTATATGGAGTTAAAGTAACATGAAATAATATTGGCTTTTCTATTTCTTTTAAATATGGAATCATTGGCATTGGATTTTTTGTACAAAACATAATTGCATCAACATCTTCCACATATATTCTACTAACTTGCTGGTTATAAAAAGGATTCCTCACATCGAAAAAGCCTTCCCTATATCTGTTCATAAACCAGTCTGTGTAAAAAGCTACTATATCGGTTCTTCCACTTACATTTAAAATCATTTTCTACCTCTTTACTAAAATATATATTCATATAATAATACAACCTATAAGGCAATTTAGCAACTATTTAATTCAAATCCAAAAACTCCCATTATTACCTTTTACAGTAATAACGAGAGTTACATAATATTTGAACTTTAAGCTCCGTCCCTAAAGTTCAAGCTTTCCTTTTCCACCTTTAAGTCCGCCATTTGCATATCCTTCTAATACATTTGTGTCAAAAGAAAATACCATATTATTTTCTTCACGATTTCTTTTTAATGCTAATTCTATTTCTTTATCTAATAACTCTGGATATTCCATACCTGCTGCTCTCCATAGATGGAAAGATAAACAACCAGGAATAGTATTTACCTCGTTTACATATACATTATCTGTATCTTCATCAATTAAAAAATCTATACGAATTACACCTGTGCAACCTAATATTTTAAATGTTTCTTTTGCTAAAGTTTGAATCTTTTCTTTTAATTCTTCACTTATATTTGCTGGTAATTTTAAAACTCCTGCATTCATAGATTGCTTAGCTCCGCCTGTCTTTTTACCTCCAGATATATATTTATCTTCATATGATAAAATATCTGCTGTTTTATCTAGTTCTTCACATTCTGAGGCATTACATTCTTCGTAATCACCTAGAACAGAGCAATTAACTTCTTTTAAATTTTTTATTGCTTTTTCTATTAAAATCTTTCTTGCATATGTAAATGCATCTTCTATTGCCTCTTCAAGTTCTTCTTTACTTTTAGCAACAACAATTCCTATACTTGAACCTAAATTAATTGGTTTAACGATTACTGGATATTCTATATTTTCCTCAACATTTTTTACTATATCTTCTACTTCTTCATTTTTATAATAACATTTGCAGTCTAAAACAGGAATATTGTTTTCTTTTAAAATTGTTTTAGATACATATTTATCCATTCCAACTGCTGATGATGTAACATCACATCCAACATATGGTAAATTAAACATTTTTAAATATCCTTGAAGTGTACCATCTTCTACATTTGTACCATGAACAATAGGAAATGCAACATCTATATAGTCATATACTTCATTTTCGTAAAATTTCTTATTTGTTCTTAATAAAACTGTTTTATTATCTTTTAAAGAAAGTGTTACTTGTGTACTTATTCTTTTTAAATTATCTATATTTGTGTATTGTTTTATATCATCAACAAAATCTCCACAATACATTTTATTATCTTTTGCAATATATATTGGTACAATATCATATTTTTCCTTATTCATATTTTCTATTGCTTGAAGTGCAGTTATTATAGATACTTCATGTTCAA
>ERZ779798.10-NODE-10-length-101585-cov-6.57599_pt1 | contig 101585 bp, 71 predicted proteins | sample MGYA00433090_ERZ779798 | MGnify/ENA primary metagenome ERZ779798 (study PRJEB29588, sample SAMEA2151468) | human gut metagenome | biome: human gut; feature: human-associated habitat; material: faeces | place: Denmark | collected 2008/2010 ...
GTGCTATCTGCAACATTGTCTATCTTTATTGAACCTTCTACAAATGTTGTTCCTGCTGGAATTGTATCTTTTACTATTACATCTCCTGCTCTTGTTCCATCATTTCTTACTTTTATTCTATATATTATTTCATCTCCCTCGCGGACTTTGCTTCCACTTGTTGGGTCTGAATCTTTATGTGCTGTTATATTTGCTTTTGTTACATTTGTTGTTACTTCATTTGTTGGTTCATTATCTATTGTTGCTTGGTTTGTTAATGTTTTACTATATTCGTTATTTGCTAACTCATCTACTATTCCAGCAAATACTACATCTATACTTCCATAAGCTGGTACTTCTACTGGTATTCCATTTTTTAAGTTTTGCTCTGTATATACTGTTCCTACCTGTATTAATGTATCATTATCAAATGTTATTCCTGCTGGTAATGTATCTCTTACTGTTACTGTTTTTGCTAGATTTCCATCATTCTTTATTCTTATTGTATATGTTACTTTTTCTCCTTCTATTGCTTCTGTTTTGTCTACCAATTTTTCACTGCTTATTATTGCTTTATATATTGGTGTTTCAAAACTACTTGTTGTTTCTTCACTTGTTTTCTCTGGAGCTAATAACTTGATACTTCCCCTTACATTGTTTGTTATCTTTTCTTGGTTCATATCTAGTCCAACATATACTACTTTGAATGTTTTTGTTATATTGACTGTTCCCTTTTCATTGTAAGTATCTATATCTGATACATTTTCTTTCCATGTTATTGTTCTATCTGTGCTGTTGTATGTTCCTCCTGCTAAGTCAGATTTTTCTTCATCAATTTCATATGGAAGTGTATCTACAATTGTTACCTCTGCATTTCCTATATAGTCTGTTACATTTGCTGTATATGCTACAGTGTAACTTATTTCTTGGTTTGCAGATGTTATTCTTTCGGTTCCAGTCTTTGTAATATTATTTGTTATAGTTGGTACTTTTAGTATGTAGTAATATGTTACTTCTATTTGATTTACTGTCATTGTTCCTTCTGTATTTTTGCTATCTTCTACTAATTTATATATGCTTCCATCCTTTTGTATCATTTCTTTTCTGTAATTTGTATTTGTATTGTAACTATCATCTACATATCCTGTTATTGTCTCTTGATCTAATAAGACTTTATTTGAATCTTTTTCTAAGTAATTTATTAATACTTTTGCTGGCTTTAATCTGTAATAATAGATTACTTCTTGTGGTTTTCCCTCATTATATTTTTCTATGTTTCCTGTAGCATTTGCTGGTAATTTTTCTGCTACAAGTTCATATTTTTCATTTATGTTCTTTGCTTCTTCTGTACTATATGAATCTCCTTCTTTTCCTTCTATTACTATATCTTGAACTTCTTGACCTTGAGCATTTGGTACTCTTGTTGTTGTAGTGCTTCCATCTGTATTCATTATGTAGTAATGTACTATTACTTTTCCATATTTATTTGTGTTTGTTACTGTCTTATCTGTAACTACGCTATCATAGTATTTTAAGTCTCCTTCTGTCTTCTCTTCTTCTGTTAATGTATATACTATCTCCTGGCTGTTACTATCAAATTTTGGTAAGCTTTCAAATACATCATTCCATTTATTTGGATTTGATTGGTCCTGTGTTGTAGTTGTTCCTGATGTTCCTGGTTTTGCTAATTCTTTTGTATATTCGCTTCCATCACTTCCATGTAATTTGAAGACTACTTTTGTTGGACGTTGTCCAAGTTTGTCTGAGTCATCTTCCCATACCTTACTTACAGGAACACTTACTAAAAAGTTTGTTTGCGTATTACTTTTGGCTTCTACTTCTTCAAATTCCTTTTCTGGTGTTTTTGTAATAACTTTTCCTGTAACTTTATTTTCTATATTTGTTGTTTCTTGGTTGATTCCTTTATATACAACTTTTATAGACTTTGTTATATTAATTTCTCCACTTTCTGGATTATCATAAGTATTTATTCCTTCTATATTCTCTGTCCATGTTAAGGTATGTGTGTTTTCGTCATATACTCCTCCTGCAAAATCTGATTTAGATTCATCTATTTCATATGGCAAAGTATCTACTAGTCTTACTTCTACATTTCCCATATAATCTTTTATTTTGGCATTGTAAGCAATATTATATGTTATCTGATCACTTAAATTTTCTACTATATCTGTCGCTGTTTTTGATATATTTTGTTCAGAAGTTGGATCTTTTAATTGATAATAATATATTACTTCTATTGTGTCTTCTGTCATTGTTCCTTTTGTGTTATTTGTACTTTCCACAAAATTATATCCAGTAAATTCTTTTTGTTCTGTCTGGTATTCATCAAATACCTTTCCATTTATTTCATAATTTTCTTTTTCATTTATTACTTTATTTGTTCCTTTTTCTAAGTATTTTACTGTTACTTTTGTATCCTTTAATACATAATATACACTAACTACATTTTGTTCTTCATTAGATGTTACCGTTAATGGTAAACCAATAACACCATCTTTTAAGCCTTCTAATCCTTCTGCTGCTCCTTCTTCTGCTGTCATTAGCCTATATCCTGGTTCAATTTTTTCTGTATATTCAGAAAAGATATAATCTTTAGGTAGTTTTATATGTTCTTCTTTTTCTGTATCTTCTATGCCATTATAGTAATATTTTATTGTACAGTCATATTTTACTCTTTCATTATAAAAGACTATTTTTTTATCTGCTACTTCTTCTCCATCTTTATAAACAATCAAATTTCCGCTATCATTTTTACTGATTTCAAAATATATCATATTTTCATTTAATTGATATTCAGGCTCTGCTGGTGCTTCAAGTTCTAATAATCTATATTTTCCTTCTTGCAACAATATTGCTTTATGACTTGATGTTGTATTCCAAGTATAATAATCCTCGTAAATTCCTTCATCATTTTCTTTTTGTAATCCCATTTTAGCATTTCTAACATAGTCATTACTATCTATGTCCTTCTTTTCGAAAAATACATTTATCGCTTCTGTTGGTCTTCTATAATAATTGCTAACAGTAATCTTCTGTACGGTTCCTGCTTCTAGCATACCTTCACCATCATTTGTTATAGAAGAATAATAATAATTTGGCGGCATACTATCTAAATCTTCTGATATTTTATAATTTGCATTATCTAAATTATCATTTCCATTGGTTGTTCCAACTAACATTGCAATCTGATCTTGGTTTATTTCTATACTTGATGATGTTTCAGAAGTAGGTTCATAGTCTATATACCATTTATACTCTTCTATATCTACTCCATCTTTACTTAATTCTGTATTAATCTTAAAGTTTTCAACTGGCGCATTTGGAGTTGTAACTTCTTTATCTATAACTAGATATACTCTTTCATCTTGAATTATTATAAATGTTGCTGGTTTTGTTTGCTCTCCATTTACTACAGAGCCAGATTCAGACTTTTTATAAGTAAAATTAACAGTATTATCTACTTTTATAAAGTCTTGCTTTTCTTTATCTACAACTGCTGTTACATTAGCTTTAAATTTTATATAATATTTTTTTCCATATGTCATTTTATCATAATGACATAAAAGTTCTTTCGTTCCATTATTATATGAAAATTTAGAATATTGTCCCTTATCAGCAATATATGTATCCGTATCTTCTACATATTCTCCTAATTCTACAGAATCTTCTATAAGCGCTGTTTCATTTGGTATAATATCAGATACATTAATATCAAAAGCATCATTATAATAATCCGGTTCTAAAATAACAGTATATGTTACATCATCACCAGTAAATACACTTTCTTTATCAACATATTTGTTTGCAATAACATGTGTGTCTATTGGTATAAATTCTGCTGTTACACGTGTATCACATTCTATATTTTTAATACTATTATCATCTTCTTTTATCGCAAATGATAAATATAAATAATTTGCATAATCTAAGTTTTCTTCATTAGGAATTGACTGTAATGTTGTTATTATCTCTTTTGGTTCACCTATTTGCATTAAATAAAATTCTTTTGTCTCCGGATTCTGCCTCATTTCATAATCTTGATAATAATAGGTATACTTAGCATTTATAAAATTATAAGGATCATCTGGATTTTGTAACTCTAATACTAATGGTATCCAGTTTACCCCGTCTAAAGAAACTTCAATTTCTAGATTAACTAACTTATAATCTGAATCGTTTTTCCAACCTAATATAACTTCATCACTATTAAAGTTTTTTATTTCTTTGCTTCTTGTGATTATATCATCATTATCGTCTATTTCTTTAAAATCTGTTCCAGAAAAATCTAAATCATCCGGAGCATTTTTATCTTCTTTAATATCAGGAACTATCTGAGGCTCTGTTTCATCATCTTTAGTTTGAATTACATTTTCTATTGATGCTGTATGATTTTCTCCTTGTATTACTACTATCTTACTATCATACAAATATCTACCGTCATTTAATCTCCAATAATATTTTAATTCATACCATCCTACATCTTCTAGTCCAAAATTAACCATTCCCGACCATTTTTCGTTATCCAAACTTTCTTCTGTTATTCTTGTTGAATTATCATAATTAAGTTTAGGTAGCTGTGTTATCTGCCCGTCTTCTAATGTTGTTTGCTCATATTCAACATCTAATTTATAGACTTCGACTTTTGTTAATCCTTCTGATGCTCCTCCAATCATTTTTTGATCATATAAGGCATCAAATTTTGTTGTACTATCCATAGTTTTTTCATCTTCTGGGTACCTTCCCCACATTGCAAATTTTGTGTTTGGATTAGTACTTACTTCTTGTGATTCATATCTACTTGATGTTCCAAGATTTGTTATACTTGTAGTCGTGTATAATGTATCTAACCAATGATTATAAGTTTCTCCTTTATATTTAAATTCCTCTCCATTACTATTTTTATAAGTTATCTTATTATTTCCATCTTTATCTATAGATATTTCAGTATAGTTACCTGCATCAATAAATGACATTGGTAATAATCTTAACTTTCTATTTCCTATGGTTACTCCATCATCATTTGTTATTTCTATTTTTACCCAACTTTTTCCTGGTGCAAATTCATAACATTTATATATATCCTTTGTATCACCTGATTCTTGTATTTGTTGATACAATGCTGCAGAAATATTATCTGTACTTTTAGCAGGATTTATAATCGTTAATACTGGGGCATTATATTCGCTTTCTCCTACTACATTGGTTGTCAAAATACCGTAATCTATATTAAAGTCCGCTATGAGTCCTCTACTATTATTAGTTTCTTCGTCTATTTTCCAAACGATATTATTATATATAGAATCTGAATTGTCCTTACTAGTAAATTCAAATTGTCTTGTAATATCTCTTATCGTGTCATATATATAATTATTTTCCTCTGCATTTGCAGTTGGTGAATATGGATCTTCTGATTGAATATTATAAGTTTGATCGTCTGCAGTCATTATATAATCCCAATGTTCTAGAAATATAGTCGATGCAGACGCTTGTGAGTAACCTTTTATCATATCTTGATTTGTATCCCAGTTTGTTGCTTCTGTAAAAACCTTTAATTGTGGATATAAACCTTCGTTTTTAACCCATACACTGTCATCACCCATATTAATAATATTTCCATCTTTACCTGTCAAACCTGGTGTTCCGTTTTCTAAAGAAGAACCTTTAGTATACACCCCTGTAATACCTTCTATTTGTCCACTATAATTTGAATTACTTTCTACAAAGCCTATCCCTCTTTCTCTCATACCTGTTGTTTGTTTATCATAAAAACAATTTATAAAATTACTTTTTATTTGTGTATAGCTTCCTATAAATCCTCCAATAGTTGTTGTATTTGTAGCTGAATTTTCCGTATCAGTATTTATTCCTCCAACTTCACCAGCGGCATAACAATTTATAAATGTTGAACCTGAAAATTCTATTATTTCATTATCTATTTCTAACGAAACTTTTTCTGTAGCTTTTGTTGCATCATGTCCAACAAATCCTCCTACATACTCTCCTGAATATTCCATACCGACCATAGATGTTGAATAACAATTTTTAAAAACTGCTGCATTTGTGGATTCGGTTGAATTCATATATCCTATAAATCCACCTATTGCTTCACTTCCTTCTATTATTCCAGATGTATAACAATTTTCAAAATATGCACTAATAGATTTATTTCCCTTGTCATCATATAAGCCTAAGTCTCCTGAATCTCTAGAAACATCTCTTCCTATAAATACACCTGTTAGTGTACTAGCATAAATTGTATTATTAGTAAAACAATTTCTTGCTATCAACTTACTTCCACATGAAATAAATGCACCTGAATCATCCCATGTGGAAAAGACTTCACTATCTATAGAATAACAATTTTCTATCATTATTGGATATACACTCTTATTAAAATATGCCTCAGGATTTTTAGGAAATTCTGCATCGTACTTAACTTTAAAATCTGTTCCTCTTGAAAAAGTACAGGCAGCGAACCCACCAATGTGTGCTGTTCCTAAAATTAACATATTTTTACTAAAACAATTTTTTATAAAAACACTCTTTTTAGTTGTTCCATTTGTTCTTCCGTATAAGTCCTCCAACATTTGAGACACTACTCATAATAAATCCATCACTTACATTAACATTTTCTAAAAATAGTCCTGTATTAGATGTTGAATCATTTACTACTCCTACTAAAGTTCCTATATTATTTCCATTTGAAACAATAAATACCGACTTAAAGCTTAAATTTTTTACTATTAATGAACTTTTTACTTGTGAGAAAAATCCAGTCTGTCCCAAATTATTTGAATAACTATTTCTAAAATTATATATTGTATGTCCATTTCCTTCAATATATAATATTCCTTTTGTATCTAATTCTATTGATGACCAAACAATATTATTGTTTCCATTCAAATCTATATCATTTAAAAGGTTTATTTTATATGAATTATTTGAATTCTTGTCTTTTGCAATAGTATCTAAAACCCATCTTAATTCTTCTGCAGTTGAAACATCTATAACATAATAATCGATAGTATTTTCTACTGTAACATTTTCTGAATTTTGTCCATCTATATAGGAATCTGTGTATGTATTTTCTTCGATTTTTAATGCAGTTGGTGAATTTGTTCCATTTGTAAAATCAGTCCATGTTATTGCTTTTCCAGAATTATCAGTTGTAGTTCCATTCCATGGAGTTATATTAAGACTAGAAGTATCTGTCCAGTTAAAATATTGATTACCAGAATTTATAGGCATTCCAGCAATTTTAGTATCTAAAATATTTGTTGAAACAGCATTTTCTCCAAAGACTTCTTTTTTTATTTCATTCCATCTATTTAATTGGAATTGGCCTATAGTCTCAAAGCCAAGTTTTTGCGAATTTTTACCATTAATACTACTAGTATTAGTTACTATAATTTGGCTAATTACTATTATAAGTATCAATAGTACAATTGATATTGGCAATATAATTTTTTTATTTTTCTTTAAAATACCGGTGTGTGTGTGTGTGTGTGTGTGTGTGTGTGTGTGTACAGCGCCAACGTTTTCCGGTTCTTTATATTTAGTGTTCTTATTCTGTTTTCTCATCCGTATACACCTACTTCTCCTATAATACCTTATTATATTAATTTTACTTATTATATAAATATAAGTAAATAGAGCATTGCTTCAAATATTTGAAGCAATGCTCTATCAGTTTACGGATACTATTTTTAGTCATTTTATATTATTTTTTGATTACAATATACATTTTACTTTTAATTTTCTAAATTACTAACAATTTCTTCTATAATCTCTTCTGGTAAAGTAAAATCTGTATTTGCGAAACCTATTTGTGGCTTTAGTCTCTTTTTTGTATTGTGAAAATCTGAACCTATTGTTACAAATAAGTTGTTATCTTTTGCAAATTCACGCCACTTTTTGGTTTCATCAAACTTTTTGTTATCCTTATCTACATACAAATAATATGCTTCTAGTCCATCCGGCTTTAGTTCTTTAATTATGTTTAATATATCCTCTTCTGTTAAGTTATCTTCATGTTCATATGCAACAGGATGGGCAAGAACTACCTTACCTTTTGCTGCTCTTATTATTTCTCCAGCCTCTCTTGGAGTTACTGTAACCTTCTCCACATATGCAGGACAGTTTTCATTCATTATTGTTTCTATAAATTCACCCTTAGCTGGAATATGACCAAATTCTTCTAACAATTTATCCTTATTAGCTGGATTATTTGTTAAATCTATCGCTATATGTGCCTTTGTAACAGCACCAATTTTGTCTAATTCCGTAAGGTTTACACAGTATCCTAACTCTACTAGTTTCTTTGCAACCTTATGCAAATAGTCATGTCTAGCATTTCTTATTTGTTTAAGCTTTTCCTTAAATTTTGCATCCTCTAAATCAAAATTATATCCTAGTACATGAATACCACTTTTCTTAGTTTTAGTTGATATTTCTACCGCTGGTATTAGTTTTATATTTTTGGTTTTCGCATATTCAAATAATTCGTCAGTATATGCATCTATAGTATCATGATCTGCAATCGAAATAACAGATACACCATTTTTTACTGCTTCATCGATTACTTCCATTGGTGTTAACTCACCATCTGATATGCTCGTATGTATATGTAAATCAATTCGCTTAGTCATATATATCCCCCTTTTTATTTGATATAACACAAAAAGCTAATGTCATTATAGACATCAGCTTTTTACTACTATAGGGAAAAAGGAACGCCCCAATCCCTAAATTACATATTTCTTAATTATGAATACTCCTCCACCTAGTGCTATAACTACTAGTGCTGCTATTCCGATATATAATTTTGCATCACCTAAAGCTACTGTAAGCATTACTGGTGCATCATCTATATCGTCTTCGTCTTCTTTAAAGTTATCTGGCACAGAGTCTATATCTGGTGTATTGCTATCATTATAATCTTGACTTATTTCTGCTATATTTGTTTTTAATCCCATATTATCTTGGTCATTTATCCATGTTAAGATGATTGATACTGTTGCACTCTCTCCTGGTTGTAATAATGTATTTTCTAGTAATTTTGTTGCAACTCTTTCCCTTCCATTTAATGGTTCTCTTGTGTACCAATCTGGATTATCTTCTTGTACGAATCTTAATCCTTCTGGGATATAATCTGTAATTTCTTTTGCGTATCCAGCAATTTCACCTTCATTTGTTATTTTGATTTGGAATTCGAATTTTACTGTTACTTTGTTTATATCTCTTCTTCCTAAATCAACTTTTGCTGGTGGTTCTGGATCTTCGTCACCTGTATGTCCTGTTTCTTGTACAGTCTGTGTTCCATCTTCATCTATTATAATAGCTTTACTTACCCATTTTTTAAGAGCTAAATCGAAGTATTTAACTTTTACAAATTCTTTATCTAAGTCATCTTCTTCGTTCCACTCATTATTGTTATCTGGAGTAGAATCTATATCATCAATTGGATCTCCAGAACTATCACTATCATCAGCGATTTCTGCTGTATTTACTAATATTCTATCTGATGTATTAGGTTCTGTTACTTGGAATGCAATTTTTACATCTCTGTAATCAGGATTATTTTCTGTTAGGCCTTTTTCTGGATCATATGCTTTTATTAGATTATCTCCGTCATTTTCTTCTTGTGCTTTTGATAAATAATCTGTTGTTACACTTTGTCCATCTTCTGATTCTTGCCATCTATATTCCCTATTTATAGGGTTATCTGGTAAGAATTTTAGACCATCTGGAATATCGTCCTTTACTTCTGTTGCATATCCATCTATTAATCCTTCATTATATATTCTTATTGTATATGTAACTACATCTCCGTTTTCTACCTCTACTGGATCTTTTGTATGGTCATATTTAATATTTCCATCTTCACCAATGCTTAATTGTGGAATTCTTGTAGTTACTTCTTGGTCATCTACTGCAGTAATGAATTTTCTTAATGCCAAGTCAAAATATACTACTCTAACTTTCTCGAAGTCATCATCGTCTTCTTGTCCTGGTACATATTCGTTGTTTATTTCGTCATCTTTATAATTTGGTAATTCTTCATCACTTGGAACTTGCATATTGTTTGTTTCTGAATCTCTGTCTATTACATCATTTCCTTCAGAATCTTTAGCTTCTGTTATTTCTGCTAAGTTTGTTAATTTCTTACCAAATTCTGCAGTATCTTTTACTCTACATGCTATTTTTACATCTTTATATGATAAGGTTGTTCCATCAAAAGCTTTTATTAGATTTTGATTTGAAGTTGTTGCTGTAGAAACTGGGATGCCTCCTCTTTCTTCTGATAAATAATCTGTTGTTACTGTTTTTCCATCTTCTGAAACTTGCCATCCATATTGTATATTTGTTTCGTTTTCTGGTAAGAACTCTAATTCTTCTGGTAATTTATCTACTATTTGATTTGCATATCCATCTATTGAACCTTCATTATATACTCTTATTGTATATTCTACAATATCTCCTCTTGCCATATCTACAGCTTTCTTTGGATGATTATATGTTGCTGTTGTAGATGTTCCATTTGCTAAGTTTGTTACATCTACAGATGGTTCTCTACCTATTAATGTTGTTCCATTTTTTCCTGATATAAATTTTCTTAATGCTAAATCAAATTCTTGGATAATAACTTTCTCAAAATCATCATCGTCTTCTTGTCCTGGAATATATTCTTTTCCAGAATTTATTTCGTCATCTTTATATGTTGGTAAATCTGTATCTGCTGGTAATGTAAAGTTTCCATTTGGTACAGAATCCCTATCTGTTACTGCTCCACCTTTACTGTCTGTTTCTTGTGTAATTTGAGCTAAGTTCGTAATTTTCTTTAATGCTTCTGTAGAATTCTTTACTCTACATTTTACTTTAACATCTTTATAATCTAATGTAGTTCCATTATATGCACTTATTAAATTATTTGCATTTTGATCTCTATCTGCTGCTTCTGATGAATAAGCAAGCTTGTTAGTTTTTATTACTCTATTATTGCTTGGATCTATTCTCCAACCATAACCAGCATTAAAGTCTGTTTCTTCTGGATAGTTCTCTACATCATTTATAAATTCTAGTTCTGCTGGTAGATAATCCGTAATTTCACCCACATAACCATCTAATTCACCTTCGTTATATACTCTTATTGTATATGTTACTATATCTCCTGGTTTTACTGCTACTGGTTTTTTGTTGTGGTTATATGTAGCTGTTGTAACTTTAACTCCATCAACTGTTTTATTTAAATTAGATACATCTACTGTTGGCTCTCTGTTTATTTCCTTACCATTAACCTCAGAAATAAATTTTCTTAATGCTAAATCAAATTCTCTTTTTGCGACTCCAACTTCTTTTTCTCCACTTAATGGTGTTTCTTTCTTTTCTACTGCAACTAATGGTTGTACAGTATCTGGATTTTGTGTTGTTGTCCAAAATCCTTTTGATGAAGTTCTATATGAACCTGTATAACTAAATTTAATTTTTGTTATATCATCTATATTTGATGATGGAATTGAAATATAAAAACTTTGTCCTACTAAGTCTTTTATTGTTGTTCCATTTGATACTGCTTGTTTACTTGAATTTAATAATGTGTATTTACCATTTAAGTCTGTTCCATCTTGGTCTGTGAATTTAGCATTTAATTCGAATGGTAAATCATTATTTTTATTTATTTTATATGGTCCTACAATATAATTGCTTCCATCTAATTCTACTGTTGGATTAAGTGTTGAATCTAATGTTATTGGTTCTTCTACTTTTCCGTTATGTGTTTTGTAATATTCAATATTTTCTGTACTCTTAGCTGTCTTTACCATATATTGATATAGTTTTTCCATGGCATCAGCTCTTGTTTGGTTAACATCTGCCATTGTTGTATATGAACCTACACCCTTTTCTGCTATAGCTATTTCTTGGAATGATGGTTCTCCTGCAAAATCTACATGGTAAATATCAGCATTTTCATCTGATTTAGTGTTTGTAAAATACCATAATGCCATTTGTTGTACTACATCTATATCATCATCTGTCAATTCTTTCTTTAATGACTCACTCATTCCAGATGCATTTAGTAAATCTTCTCTATCTTGTGCAGCTTGCTGTGTTTTTTGGTTTTGAACCTCTACTGAATCTCCTGATTTTGCATAATATGGTATATATGCATGGTCTAGGATCCATGTAGCAGCATAATAGTAATCATCGTTTTCGAAGATTGTAGGTACTAAATTTGATTTATCTGCAAAGTCTACCATCTTATCATATGTTTGTTTAAATGAATTTGGTGTTGCTGTATAGAAACCTTTTTCAGCTTTTAAACAGTATATTGTATTATCGAAATTCATTGTAGTTCCATCATTTTCGTATACAATTACTTTCCAAACTCTTTTATTTCCATTGTTTATTCTATATCCATATTGTTTTCCGTTTGTTTCTCTTCTATATTCACTTAGTCCAAATGTAACTGGAGTTGTAGCTGCAAATACTGATGTTCCCATAGCTAATGCTAAAAGCATTACTATGATGCTTACAGCTATTTTCTTAATAAGTTTCATAGTTTCGTTACCATCCTTTTTCTCATAAATACTGCTAAGTGTATTTTACTATATTCTAAATAATAGTCAATAGCAAAAAATAGCAGTTTTTTATGGTTATTTTTTTGTGGCTTTAACCTGCTTACGGATACAGTTTTTGCTATATCCAGCCTCTTTTAAAAATCCACATTACAATTATATTACATTTTTGTTAAGTTTACAATAATTTTGGAATAATTTGCTAAAAAAAGGGAATTTGGGACGTTCTTTTTTTTTCCTCTGTTTTCCGAAAAAAAAGACTCCTAAAATCCCGGTTTATCCGGGATTTTAGGAACGTCCCTTAATCACTATTGATTATAAAACATATCTTTTAATTGCCCAAATTCCACCTGTTAACATTGCTACTACTACAAATCCTAAACCTATATATATTTGTGTATCACCTAGTGCTACTGTTAACATTACTGGTGCATCATCTATATCATCTTCACCATCTGTAAAGTTATCTGGTGTTGAGTCTATATCTGGTGTATGACTATCATTATAGTCTTGGCTTATTTCTGCTATGTTTGTTTTTAATCCCATATTATTTTGATCATTTATCCATGTTAATAGTATTGATATTGTTGCACTTTCTCCTGGTTGTAATAATGTATCTGCTAATTGTTGTGTTCCAACTCTTTCTCTACCATTTAATGGTTCTCTTGGGTACCATAATGGATTATCTTCTTGAATAAATCTTAATCCTTCTGGGATATAGTCTGTTACTTCTGTTGCGTATCCAGCAATTTCACCTTCGTTTGTTATTTTAATTTGGAATTCGAATTTTACTGTTACTTTATTAATATCTTGTCTTCCTAAATCTACTTTTGCTGGTGGTTCTGGATCTTCATCTCCTGTATGTCCTGTTTCTATTATGTTTTGTGAACCATCTTGATTTGTAACAATTGCTCTACTTACCCATTTCTTTAAAGCTAAATCAAAGTATTTAACTTTTATAAATTCTTTATCCAAGTCATCTTCTTCATTCCACTCATTGTTGTTATCTGGAGTAGAGTCTATATCATCTACTGGATCATTATTTTCATCTCTGTCGTCTGCTATTTCTGCTGTATTTACTAATATTCTATCTGATGTATTTGGTTCTGTTACCTTAAATGCTATTTTTAAATCTCTATAGTCTGGGTTTGTATCTGTTATTCCTAATTCTGGATTAAATGCTTTTATTAAGTTTGCACCTTCTGTTTGTTCTTGTTCTTTAGATAGATAATCTGTTTCGATTGTTGTTCCATCTTCTGATAACACCCATCTATATTCCTTATTTATCTCATTGTCTGGTAAGAATTCTAATCCATCTGGTACATCATCTTTTACTTTACTTGCGTAACCAGCCATCATACCTTCATTAAATATTCTTAATGTATATGTTACTATATTTCCATTTTCTACTTCTACTGGATCTTTAGTATGATCATAATGAATATTTCCATCTTCTCCGATACTTAATTGTGGTATTCTGTTTGTTATCTCTGTATCATCTACTGCTGTAATAAATTTTCTTAATGCTAGATCAAAATATACTACTTTTACCTTTTCGAAGTCATCGTCATCTTCTTGACCAGGTACATAGTCTTTGTCTATTTCGTCATCTTTATAATTTGGTAAATCTTCGTCTGTTGGTATTTCTACATTATCTGTTTCAGAATCTCTGTCTACTACATCATTTCCATCTGAATCTTTTGACTCTGTTATTTCTGCTAAGTTTGTTAGCTTCTTACCAACTTCTGCATTATCTTTTATTTTACATGCTATTTTTACATCTTTATAATCTAATGTTGTTCCATCAAAAGCTTTTAATAAGTTTTGTCTTGAAGATGTTTCTTTAGCTTTTGATAGGTAATTTGTTGTAACATGTCTTCCATCACTAGATACTTGCCATTCATATTCTTGGTTTATTTCATGATCTGGTAAGAATTCTAGTTCTTCTGGTAAATAATCTGTTATTTCATTTGCATATCCATCCATTGAACCTTCGTTATATACTCTTATTGTATATATTACGATATCTCCTCTTTGCATATCTATAGGATTTTTTGGATGATTATATGTAGCTGTTGTAGATGTTCCATCTGCTAAGTTTGTTACATCTACTTGTGGTTCTCTACCTGTTAATGTTGTATCATTTTTACCTGTTATAAATTTTCTTAATGCTAAGTCGAAATATACTACTTTTAATTTTTCGAAATCATCATCATCTTCTTGACCTTTGAAGTAATAATCTTCATCTGCTAAATCTTCTTGATTATTATTTCCAGTATAGTCTTCCATATTATCTTTATTTACATCTGGATGTGTTCCTGGAACAGAATCCCTATCTGCGTTTTCCTCATTTGTTATTGTTACATTTGATTCTGCATCATATTCTTCAGAAATCCATGCAACATTTGTTAAGATTTGCTCTTTATATGTTGGAACTGCTGTTACTGTACATTCTATTTGTATTGTTTCTGAATCTAATGTAGTTCCATTATATGCGTCAAGATTGTCTGTATTTGATGTTCTCTTTAATTTTAATAAATTATCTGTTTCACTATAAGAATCTAATTCAAAGTTTCCAGATACTACTCTATTAAATACTAGTCCTGTTGGTAATTGGTCTTGTATTTTTGTTGCTCTACCTGGCTTTTGTCCTTCATTATATATTGTAAGATTGTATATTACTTTGTCACCTGTTGTTACTGCTACTGGATCTTTTCTGTGGTTATAACTTGCTGTTGTTCCAGTTGTAAGTGAACTTGTATCTATAACTGGGACTCTAGTATTTTCAACATTTTCGCCATTTACTTGTGTTATATATTTTCTTAATGCTAAATCAAAGTATTTTGCTCTGTTTTCTACTGTTACTGTTATTGTATTTCCACTTAAGTTTATGCTTGCTCCTGTTTGCGAATTTGTTATTTTTGCATCTGACATTTTATATGTATTATCTTCAAATACTTTTGTTACTTGCACTGTTATTGGTGCTGTTATTATTTTTTCATATCCTGCTGGAGCTTTGGTTTCTTCTATTGTTATTGTATCTGTTCCTGTAGCTGTTACTGCAATTGGTCCTATATTTATTTCTCCACTTGCATTTGTTGTTTGTGTTACTTCACCATTTGGTGAATTTATTTTAAATTCTGCACCTTCAAGTTTATTACTTGTTCCTTCTTCTACCTTTATAAGTTTTAGGTTATATTCACTTGTTTTAGGAATTAATTTATTTTCTACTGTTACTGTTATTGTGCTTCCTGATAATGTTAAACTTGCTCCTGTTTGTGCATTTGTTATTTGTGCAGTTGACATTTTATATGTATTATTCTCGAATACTTTTGTTACTTGCACTGTTATTGGTGCTGTTATTATTTTTTCGTATCCATCTGGTGCTTTGGTTTCTTCTATTGTTATTGTGTCTGTTCCTGTAGTTGTTACTGCAATTGGTCCTATATTTATTTCTCCACTTGCATTTGTTGTTTGTGTTACTTCACCATTTGGTGAATTTATCTTGAATTCTGCACCTTGTAATTTTTTACTTGTATTGCCTTGTTCTACCTTTACAAGTTTTAAGTTATATTCGCTATCTTTTGGTATTAATTTATTTTCTACTGTTACTGTTATCGTACTTCCGCTTACGCTTATACTTGATCCTGTCTGCGTATTAGTTATTACAGCATTAGACATCGTATATGTATTACTTGATAATGTTTTTGTTACTTGTACATTTATTGGTGATGTTATTATTTTCTCATATCCATCTGGTGCTTTTGTTTCTTCTATTGTTATTGTATCTGTTCCAGGTGTATTTATAGTGATTGGTCCTACATTAATTTCACCATTTGCGCTTGTTGTTTCTGTTACTGTTCCATTTGGACTTGTAATTTTAAATGTTGCACCTTGTAATTTATTTGTTGTATTACCTTGTTCTACTTTTACAAGTTTTAAATTATATGAACCTTCTTTTGGAAATGTTACTTCTTTATTACCACTAAAAGTTTTTGGTGTTCTTCCTAATTCTACTATTGGTTGTACTGTGTTATCTCCAGATTTAGTCCAATATGTTGCTGTTGTTATTGTATAATTTCCATTCATTGAAAATCTTAAACTTGTAATATTTTCTGAATTTACTGTACTAATTGGTATTCTTAAATAAAAATTACTTCCAACTAATTGTGCTAGAGTTTGACTTGTTTGGCTTTTGTTTGAATCTAATAATGTATATTTTCCATCTAAACTTTTACCACTTTGGTCTGTTATACTAAAACTTATTGTATATGGAGTATCATTATTTTTATCTATTTTAAATGGTCCTACTATATAATTACTTCCACTTACTTCTACTGTTGGTGTAGTATTTCCCATAGATATTGGTGATGAAGTACTATTAGAACTTTCTGTTGCTTTTTTTGCATTTTCTACAAGATATACAAATAACTTTTCCATCTGATCATATCTTGTTTCGTTAATGTCTTCTATTGCTTGGTATGCACTTGTTCCTCCACTATTTTTAGTAGATTGCAATACTGTTTGGAAAGAAGCTTGATTTCCAAAGTCTTTATGATATGTTGAATTATCATAATTTGTAAAATACCATATTGCTAATTGTTGTACAACATCTATATCATCATCTGTTAATTCACTATTTCCACTTATACCAGCATTTTTTAATAATGTTGTTTTGTCTGTACTTGCTGTTGATGCACTTGGTATATAAGAATGATTTAAAATCCAAACTATTTGATTATAATATTGTGATGGCACTGGTAATGGACTCATACTATTTTTATTCATAAAATCATATGATAAATCATATGTTTCTTTAAAAACTCCTGGTTCTGAAGTATAGAAACCTTGTTCTGCTTTTAAACAATAAAGTGTTCTATCATAATTTATTGCACTACCAGAATATGTTACGATTTTCCACACATATTTATCACTTACTTTATAACCATATTGTGTACTTCCTACTGGTTTTCTATATTCTTGTAATCCAAATTCTTGTGATGCAGCTTGCACTTTTCCTGTTAGCAATGCAAGTAACATTACAATTATTCCCATCATTAGTAACATGATTTTTTTATTTAATAACTTCATACAACATCAATTCCTTCTATTTTTTCTAGCATATATTATAACTCGTTTTATGGTATAAAGTCAATTACATTTTACGCTTATATTCTACTAGTTTCTTGCTGCTTACGGCTTAATATTTTTGGTCTTATTTACATTTATGTAACAAAATAGAGAGAACCATATAAGTTCTCTCTATCTATTATTAAGCATTTTGCTCTTCTTTTTGTTCTTCTTCATCTTGACCTTCTACATGAATTTTTAGATTTTTGTATCTATCCATTCCTGTACCAGCTGGTATTAATTTACCTATCATAACATTTTCTTTTAAGCCTAAAAGCTCGTCTGTTTTACCTTTTATTGCTGCTTCTGTTAATACTCTTGTTGTTTCTTGGAATGATGCAGCAGATAAGAAGCTTTCTGTAGCTAATGATGCTTTTGTTATTCCAAGTAATACACGTTTTGCTGTTGCAGGTCTCTTTCCTTCTGCTATTGCTTTTTCGTTTACTTCTTCTAAGTCATATACATTTACTAAAGAACCTGGGAATAAATCTGTATCTCCATTATCTTCGATTCTAACTTTCTTAATCATTTGTCTTCCGATAACTTCGATATGTTTGTCGTTTATATCAACACCTTGGTTTCTATAAACTTTTTGTACTTCTTGTACAAGGTAAGTATATACTCCCTCTGCTCCTTTTACTTTTAGTATATCATTTGGATTTAATGAACCTGTAGTTATTGGATCTCCGGCTTCTATTTCGTCTCCATCCATAACTTTTAGTTTTGCACCAAATGGTATTGTATAAGTCTTAGAATCATCTTTAGAAGTAATAACAACTTCTTTCTTTTTCTTGTCTTCTACTATTTTAACTTTACCAGAGATTTCTGCCATAATTGCAAGTCCCTTTGGTTTTCTAGCTTCGAATAACTCTTCAACTCTAGGAAGACCTTGTGTGATATCTGCAACACCTGCAACACCACCAGAGTGGATAGTTCTCATAGTAAGCTGTGTACCAGGCTCACCAATTGATTGTGCTGCAATAACACCTACTGCTTCTCCTATATTTACTAAGTCTTTTCTTGCTAATCCCATACCATAGCATTTACGACATACACCTTGTTTTGATCTACATCCTAGAACAGAACGTACTTTAACTTTTTCGATTCCAGCAGCTACTATTTTGTCTGCTATTGCATCTGTTATCATTGTATTAGTATCTACTAAAACTTCTCCAGTCTTAGGATCTTTTAAGTCTTCTATAACAAATCTTCCTAATAATCTTTCTCTTAAAGTTTCGATTATTTGGTTTCCTTCTTTTATGTCACATAAAACAATTCCGTCATGGCTTCCACAGTCTTCTTCTCTTACGATAATATCTTGAGATACATCAACTAATCTTCTTGTTAAGTATCCAGAGTCAGCTGTTCTTAAAGCTGTATCAGAAAGTCCTTTTCTAGCACCATGTGCAGAAATGAAGTACTCTAAGGCATCTAGTCCTTCTGCGAATGATGATTTAATAGGAATTTCAACTGCTCTACCTGTAGTACTTGCCATAAGACCTCTCATACCTGCGATTTGTCTTAATTGGTTCATGTTACCACGGGCTCCAGATTGAACCATCATGTATATTGGGTTTAAGTCATCGAAGTTTTCTTTCATTGCTTCTGTAACTTCATTTGTTGCTTTATCCCATACATTAATAACAGCATTATATCTTTCTTCGTCTGTTATTAAACCACGTTTAAATTGTTTTCTTATTTGTTCTACTTGTTCTTCGGCTTTTGCTAATATTTCTTTCTTTTTAGCAGGTACCTTAACATCTGCTGCAGAGAATGTAACACCTGCAAGTGTAGAATATTTAAATCCTGTTGCTTTAATGTAATCTAAAACTTCTGCAGATTTAGATAAACCATGTACATTTATACATCTGTTTACTATATCTCCTAAGTTTTTCTTTATAACTGGGAAGTTTATTTCTAAGTCAAATTCGTGTTCTGGATCTGTTCTATCTACATATCCTAAGTCTTGTGGAATTCCTTCATTATAAATAATTCTTCCTACTGTTGTTTGTACTTTCTTTGTTTTTACTTCTCCGTCTACTTCTTTGCTAAATCTTACATATACTTTTGCATGTATTCCAACATCATGGTTTTCGTAAGCCATTATAGCTTCATCTTTATCTTTAAAGTACATACCTTCACCTTTTTCACCATCTAAGGCCATTGTTAGGTAATAACTTCCAAGAACCATATCTAGTGTTGGTACTGTAACTGGTTTACCATCTTGTGGTTTTAATAAGTTGTTTACAGATAACATTAAGAATCTTGCTTCTGCTTGAGCTTCTGGTGATAAAGGTAAGTGAATAGCCATTTGGTCACCGTCGAAGTCAGCATTAAATGGTGTACAAACTAATGGGTGTAATTTTATTGCTCTACCTTCTACTAAAACTGGCTCAAATGCTTGAATACCAAGTCTGTGTAATGTAGGAGCACGGTTTAACATTACTGGATGATCTTTTATAACATCCTCTAATATTTCCCATACTTCTGGACTTAATTTTTCTACCATTCTTTTTGCATTTTTAATATTATGTGCAATTCCTCTTCCTACTAATTCTTTCATAACAAATGGTTTGAATAATTCTACAGCCATTTCTTTTGGAAGACCACATTGGTATATCTTAAGTTCTGGACCTACAACGATAACTGAACGTCCAGAGTAGTCAACTCTTTTTCCTAGTAAGTTTTGACGGAATCTACCTTGTTTTCCTTTTAATAAGTCTGATAATGATTTTAATGGTCTATTACCAGCACCTGTTACTGGTCTACCACGTCTTCCATTATCTATTAATGCATCTACAGATTCTTGTAACATTCTTTTTTCGTTTCTTACAATTATTTCTGGTGCACCTAATTCTAATAATCTTTTTAATCTGTTATTTCTGTTTATAACTCTTCTATATAAGTCATTTAAATCAGATGTTGCAAATCTACCACCATCTAATTGAACCATTGGTCTTAAATCTGGTGGAATTACAGGGATAACATTCATAACCATCCATTCTGGTCTGTTTCCAGATAGTCTAAATGCTTCTACTGTATCTAATCTTTTTACAAGTTTAACTTTCTTTTGTTCACTTGCTTTAGAAATTTCTTTCTTTAAGCTAGCAGATAATTTCTCTAAATCTATTTTTTCTAGTAATTTTCTTAATGCTCCTGCACCCATTTCTGCTTTAAATGAACCCTTACCATATTTTTCTTCTGCTTCATGATATTCTCTTTCATTTAAAACTTGTGCTTCCATTAAGCCTGATGTTCCTTTATCTGTTACTACATATGATGCAAAATATATAACTCTTTCTAGATTTCTTGGAGAGATATCTAGCATTAAAGCTATTCTGCTAGGTATTCCTTTAAAGAACCAAATATGTGCAATTGGTGCTGCAAGTTCGATATGTCCCATTCTTTCACGTCTTACTTTTGATTTTGTAACTTCTACACCACATCTATCACAAACGATTCCTTTATATCTAACTCTTTTATATTTACCACAATGACATTCCCAGTCTTTTGTTGGTCCAAATATTCTTTCACAGAATAGACCATCTTTTTCTGGTTTTAATGTTCTGTAGTTTATAGTTTCTGGTTTTTTAACTTCACCTTTTGACCATTCTCTTATTTTTTCATCAGAAGCTAAACCAATTTTTATTTTATCAAAGACTTCTAACTCGTCCATTTCTTGCCCCCTTGACTTTATTTTTTAGTTTCGCAAAACTATTTATTTAATTGCCCTGCCTAAATATAAAATTTAGGCAGCAATCTTTTTTAATCTAAATCTTCATCATCATCAAGATTATCTTTTGCTAAGTCATTACCATATAGGCCTTCATCATCTAAAAGTTCATCATTTTCAAATAGTTCATCACTATCTTCTTCTTTGTCTAAATCGATTTCTTCATCGTCAGCTTCTATATATGAACTTTCAATTTCGCTTTCATTTAGAACTAAATCTTCTTTCTTCTTTGCTTCATTATAGTCTATACCTTCGTCGATATCTTCTTTTAGTTCAATTTCTTTATTATCTTTTGTATATAATCTCATATCTAATCCTAATGATTGTAGTTCTTTTATTAATACTTTGAATGTTTCTGGAATTCCAGGTTCTGGAACGTTTTCTCCTTTAACAATTGCTTCATAAGTTTTAACTCTTCCTACTACATCATCAGATTTAACTGTTAACATTTCTTGTAATGTATGAGCTGCACCATATGCTTCTAGTGCCCAAACTTCCATTTCTCCGAAACGTTGTCCACCGAATTGAGCTTTACCTCCTAATGGTTGTTGTGTAACTAAAGAATATGGTCCTGTTGAACGAGCATGTATTTTGTCATCTACTAAGTGATGTAACTTAAGCATGTACATAACTCCTACTGTAATTGGTTCAGCAAATGGATCACCTGTTCTTCCATCATAAAGAATTGTTTTTCCATCTGGTGTATTTCCAGATTTAACTAATAATTCTTCTATTTCTTCAGATGTTGCACCATCAAAAACTGGTGTTGCAACATTCCATCCTAATTCTTTTGCCGCTAATCCTAAGTGTACCTCTAAAACTTGACCTAAGTTCATACGAGAAGGAACACCTAATGGGTTTAATAGGATATCTACTGGTGTACCATCTGGCATAAATGGCATATCTTCTTCTGGTAATATTCTAGAAATTGTACCTTTGTTACCATGACGTCCAGCCATTTTATCACCAACTGATATTTTTCTCTTTGTTGCTATATAACATCTTATTATTTGGTTTACACCTGGTCCTAATTCATCTGAATTATCTCTTGTAAATATTTTTACATCTACAATTGTTCCAGCTTCACCATGTGGTACTTTAAGTGATGTATCTCTTACTTCACGAGCTTTTTCACCAAAAATTGCACGAAGTAATCTTTCTTCTGCTGTTAGTTCTGTTTCTCCCTTTGGAGTAACTTTACCAACTAATATGTCTCCAGGTCTTACTTCTGCACCAATTCTGATAATACCATTTTCGTCTAAGTCTTTTAAGCTATCTTCACCAACATTTGGTATATCTCTTGTTATTTCTTCTGGTCCTAATTTTGTATCACGACATTCGCAATCATATTCTTCTATATGAATTGATGTAAATACATCTTCTTTTACTAATCTTTCATTTAAAAGTATAGCATCTTCGTAGTTATAACCTTCCCATGTAGAGAATGCTACTAATACGTTTCTTCCTAATGCCATTTCACCATTTTTAGTAGCTGGCCCGTCTGCTATTGCATCACCTTTTTTAACTTTTTCGCCTTTAACTACTATTGGTCTTTGGTTGATACATGTACCACCATTTGTTCTTTTAAATTTATTTAATTTATGTGTTTTTGTTGTTCCATTATTATATTTAACAGTGATTGCTTCACCTGTAACTTTTTGGATTACACCATCATCTTCTGCTAAAATTAATATTCCAGAATCTTTTGCCGCTCTATATTCCATACCTGTACCAACGATTGGAGCTTCTGGCATAATTAATGGAACTGCTTGACGTTGCATGTTTGCACCCATAAGCGCACGTTTTGCATCATCATGCTCTAAGAATGGTATCATGGCTGCACCAATTGAAACTAATTGTTTTGGTGAAACATCCATTCCTGTTACCATTTCTTTGTCTACTTCTATAATGTCATTTCTATATCTAACTTTAACTCTCTTATTTACAAATGTTCCATCTTCATTTAATGGTTCTTCAGCTTCTGCAATATAGTTACCATCTTCTACATCTGCACTCATGTATTCAACTTTATCTGTAACTGCATGTGTTTCTGGATCTACTATTCTGTATGGTGTTTCTATAAATCCATATTCATTTATTTGTGCGAATGATGAAAGTGCAGATATAAGACCTATGTTTGGTCCTTCTGGTGATTCTATTGGACATAGTCTACCATAGTGTGTATAGTGAATATCACGAACTTCGAAACCTGCTCTTTCTCTTGAAAGACCTCCTGGTCCTAATGCAGAAATTCTTCTTTTATGTGTTAGTTCTGATAATGGGTTTGTTTGATCCATAAATTGTGATAATTGTGAACTACCAAAGAATTCTCTTATTGCTGATGTTATTGGTTTTGTATTAATTAATGTTTGTGGTGTTACTACATCTAAGTCTTGTATTGTCATTCTTTCACGAACAACTCTTTCTAATCTTGTTAAACCAATTCTAAATTGATTTTGTAATAACTCACCAACACAACGTATACGTCTATTTCCTAAATGGTCTATATCATCTATTTCTCCTAATTTATGGTCTAAGTTTAATAGGTAGTTAATAGATGCTAATATGTCTTCTGTTGTAACATGTTTTGGAACTAGTTCTTCATATCTTTGTTCTAATGCATGATGTAAATCTTTTTCTTCTGTATTGTCTAATATGCTTTTTAATACTTCATAATTTACCATTTCTTTAAAATGTAAGTCTGAAATATCTACATTTGTTACAAAATTATGAATATTTACTGTTCCATTTCCTATTATTTTTACTGGCTTATCTTCTACTCTTACTTCTACAACATTTATACCAGAATTTTGGATTTCGTCTGCTATATCTTTTGATATAACTTCTCCTGCTTCTACAAATACTTCTCCTGTTTCTGGATTAACTATATCTGTATGTGCAATTTTTCCTTCAATTCTTGTTGCTAAACTTAATTTCTTATTGTATTTATATCTTCCTACTTTTGCTAAATCATATCTTCTTGCATCAAAGAATAATCCATTAAATAAGTTTCTAGCAGCATCTACTGTTGGAAGTTCTCCTGGTCTTAATTTTTTGTAGATTTCGATTAATGCTTCATCTTGAGTTTTTATTGGGTCTTTTTCTAATGTTACTCTTAATTTTTCTTCATTTCCAAAGAAATCAAGTATTTGTTCATCTGTTGCTAAGCCTAAAGCTCTTAATAATGTTGTTACTGGAATTTTTCTAGTTCTGTCTACACGAGCATAAAAAACATCGTTACTGTCTGTTTCATATTCTATCCATGCCCCTCTTATTGGCATTACTGTTGATGTAAATAATTTTTTACCTGTTTTGTCATAGGTAAAGTCATAATAACATCCTGGTGAACGAACTAATTGGCTTACTACAACTCTTTCTGCACCGTTTATAATAAATGTTCCGCTATCTGTCATTAAAGGGAAATCTCCTAAATAGATTTCTTGTTCTTTAATTTCTCCTGTTTCACGATTGATTAATCTTACTTTTACATGTAAACGTGTAGAATATGTAGCATCTCTTTCTTTAGCTTCTTCTAAAGAATATTTTGTTTTTTCTTCCATGTAGTAATCAAAAAACTCTAGAACTAAATTTCCTGAATAGTCGATGATTGGTGAAATGTCTTTTAAGACTTCTCCTAAACCTTCCTCGACAAACCACTCGTAAGAATCTCTTTGCACCTTAATTAAGTTAGGCATTTCTATAAAGTCTCCAACTTTTGCAAAGTCTTTTCTTGAGCTTTTTTCATGCTTAATTTCTTTTAACAACTAAATCACCTCTAAAACAAAATATAAGCAGTTTGAAAAAATTGTATATGAACATTGAAAAGTCCCTCTTGCATCTAAAATTTTATATTAATTTCCAAATTCCTGCTTTATAAATTTTTCCATTAATATATCCTTTTAAATCAATTCCTCTTTCCAACTAATATAACCGTTTTTAGGCAACAAAAAGGCATGCTGGCAATTACCTGTTTTTATCTTTTGCCAACCTACCTTGTTCTTTAAAATTACTTTTTTCTAAATATTTTAATTATTTTTACCACCTTTTAGCGTTTAAAATACCGTTTGTATCATAGCACAATTCACCATGTTTTGTCAATAAATTATGGTGAATTTATACACTTTTTTTCTGCAAGGAAAAATATTTTAATTTAACTCTTCTAGCAACTTCTTTTTCATTTCAATTATGTCATAAAAAGGAATCTTTATTCCTCTTTCAAACATGTTAATTACTTGTCTTGAATAAGCTATTACTTTCTTTTTCTCTTTCATTGAAATTTCAACATCTTTGTTTGTTGTCGTATATTTTTCAAGTATGTATTTTTCAGTGGTGGGAAATAAATTCTGAATCAAGAAAACAGTTTTCTTTCCTACTACTTCTCCAAAAACAAAATTATATACTCTATGTTGTTTTTGTTTTTTATGTTCAAGTATTGTTTTATATTTTTCATATTTAGTAGAAATAGGAACAAACCAGATTATTCGTTTATCACATTTATCTTTAAAGCAAAAATAGCATGGTCTTTTACTTCCATTCTCTTTGTTGTCCATCAAATCATACTCTTTAAATATGTCAAAAAATTCATCTTTAATAAAATAAAATTTTCCATCTTCTATTACCATTAAAATTCTCCTTTAAAGCAAAATATGGGATCTACTAAAATTTATAGACCCCACATAATAATTATCATTTTTTCACCTACTTATTTATATTCCGCAAGTAGGGGTGCGATTAACATTTTTTCACCTATACATTTATTCGACGCAAATAGGGTTGCGACTCACATTTTTTTAATAGTAGATATTAATATCTACTACTAGTATATTCATTATACTTTATTTTATTTACAAAATCAATACATTTTCAATTTTTTTGTGATAAAATTTGTTCCTTAATTCAACTTTATCTGTTTTTTAAAAAATAAAAATCACAAAAACATAATCTTCCTATTCTGCCATAATTTAATTTGTAATTTTATATTTCATATGATATACTACAAAAAAATATTATAATAATTTAAGGTGATAAAAAAATGCAAGATAATAATACAAAAGATAATAACAATCAAAGAAATTTATCTGATGCTTTTGAGGAATTAAAAAAAGTTAGGAACAATAGTATGCAGGCAAAAAAAGAAACACCTAAAGAAGTAAATGAGACTAAGCAAGTAAACAAAAATACAAATAATTCGACTTCAAAGCCTAAAAAAGAAAAACCTGCTAAACCTCCAAAAAGCAAGAAAGAAAAAAGAGCAAAAGCAGTAAAACCAAAACATGAACCAAAGCAAAAAAAATCTAACTTTAATGGTTCTTTTAGGTATAAGTTTGATACTTTAAAAAGTGATAAAAAGAAATTTAGGCAATTTATTATCTTATCTACGGTTTATTTGATAATTATAATCGCTTTAATTATTTTTATTGTTACATATATTTCTAATAAAAATAAAAAAGAAAATCCATATGGCGATTTTAGTACTTACGAAAAAAACACAAATCCATTTAATATTAGTCAAATACTGATAGATAATACAAATTCTACTAAGACAAAGGAAAAAACTTATAGGGATAAAGAAATTCCTTATTCTACTAAATATATTCAAAACTCATCTTTACCAAAAGACGAAAAAATAGTCAAGCAAGCCGGTGTCCCAGGTTTAGAACGTGTTAATATTATTAGGACATATGAAGGTTCAGATTTAATTGATGAATCTACTTCTAGTATAGATATTTTACAAGCTCCTGTAGAGGAAATTGTTGAGGTTGGTACTTCTGATTTCTTAGTAAATTATAATGTACATTTAGGAGATACAATGTATGTTATTTCTACAGTATCTTTAATGGATGCAATTAACAATGGTTCTGAGATTTGTAAAATAACAAGATATATGGATGTTGTTTTATTAGAAGTCGTTGGTGATTGGTGCAAAATTTCTTTTGATGGACAAGAAGGATATGTTCCAGCATCTTCATTAACATCACAATCTACAACTCCTGGTATCGTTTCACAAAACAAAGTACAAAGAATTGTATCTAAATTAAACTTTAATATGGCATTAAATGTTAAGAGTGGTTTATCTCTAGATGATTACAAACGTATATTAGCTGATGAGCCAAGAGATGTAAATAAAGTAATATATAGTAATGCCGAAGCATTTTATAATGCAGAACAAAAATATAATGTTAATGGACTTTTATTAGTAGCTATGGCTATTCACGAAAGTGGCTGGGGAACTTCTGCAATTTCATTAGACAAAAGAAACTTATTTGGTTATGGTGCATATGATAATGATGCATACAATTCTGCATATACATTTGATACTTATGCAGAAGGAATTGAGTTTGTAGCAAAAATACTTGCTAAAGCTTACTTAAACCCTGCTGGAATGACAATGTCAGATGGTGATACTACAACAGGAAGATATTATTCTAGTCCAACACTTACTGGAATTAATACAAGATATTCTACAGACCCTAACTGGTGTACAAAAGTCTTCTCATACATGACATATTTTTATGATAAACTATAAGTTCACTTAGCATAAAAGGGACTATAACAACAATATCATGTCCCTTTTATGAGTATAATTATTCACAAAGCAAGGAGATTCAAATGAAGAAATTGTTAAAAAAGAAAGATTTAATTATTTTATTAGTATTAATAATTATATTAATAAGTTTAATTCCTTTCTATGTTTTAAAAATTAGAGATATCATTTATAGTAATAAATTTGCAACGTATTCTTACGAAACCTATACTAACTATACTAACCCAATTTTTTCTATAGAAAAGATTGTATATTATAGTAATGCTTTTGTAACAGATAATAGTTCAGATGATAATTTTCAAAATATAAATGTTGGACAATATACAGATATAGCTATATATATTAATAATACAAATGCTTCTGACGAACTAACTGATGAAAATACAATCGCTGAATTGTATATAGATAACATAAAGGTTACAGGTGATTCTGACAAAGGTACAAGAACACTTTGCTATAAAAACCCATATTATTTTGCTACTTATAAAGGGTTACAAGAACCTGAAAATGGAAGAATTAATTTTAATATTATAACTAATAATAAAGATAATAAAGAAAGTGCATATAACAATCCTTCTTTTTACCAAGATTGTTCTAACCCAATATCTTTAGGCTACATAAATAAAGATATTGTAACAAATTATGAGATTGCAAATACAGATACTCTTTCTTTAAATGGAACTATTCTACAAAAAGCCAATATTACTTTAGAGGATTTAACTTTTAATATGAGCTTTACTATACATATAAAAAATAATAAAGGCGAAGAATTTATTTGCAATGTAGATAGACCTGTTTTAAGTGATGATACTAGTTCACAACTTCTTAATGGATATATTGCAACCCAATATTCTCCAGATAAAGGAACATCTCAATTTATAAAAATTTCAGACTAATTATTTAGTACTTTTTAAGATGTATAATTTTCACCTATTCATGAATATACATGAATAGGTGATTTTTTTTGAGGAAATTAAAATTGTTTATTATAAATGGGCTAGTTTTAACAGTTATATCTATTTTTTTACAATTAATAGGTGTTTCTTTTGGTGTATATATTTCTAACAAAATCGGTGATGAAGCAGTTGGTTTATACCAGCTATTAATGTCTACATACTCTTTTGGAATTACACTTGCCCTTTCTGGTATTAACCTTGCCTGTGTTAGAATTGTATCTGAAGAACTTGCAAAAAATTCTTTTAGTAATATAAGAAATGTAATAAAAAAATGTCTTATTTATAGTCTATTTTTTGGCAGTTTAACTTTTTTACTATTTTGTATATTTGCAAATATGATATCTACATATATATTACATGAAAAAATTTCTACTTTAACTATATGTATAATGGCTGTATCTTTCCCCTTTGCATCTATTTGTTCTTGTTTAAATGGGTATTTTTCTGCAGTTCGACATGTAGTAAAAAGTGCTGTTATACAAATACTAGAACAATTTTTTAAAATTTTATTAGTAAGTTATATGCTTAACACCATATTTGACTCTTCAATTAATTCCGCATGTAGTTTAATAGTTCTTGGCAGTTCTATAGCAGAAGGTATTACTTGCATATTAATGTTTATAACATATATAAAAGATAGAAAAAAATTATGTGGCAAAAGTAATGTATATTTACCACAAACCAGCAAAGGCATAACTAAGCGAATATTTAAGATTTCTCTTCCAATTTCGTCTGCAACATATATAAAATCTGGCCTTGCAACACTAAAACAAGTGGTTATACCATTAAAACTAGAAGCCTCTGGTTTAAATTGTAGCGAAGCTCTTTCTAAATATGGTATGATTAATGGAATGGTCTTCCCTATACTACTATTTCCTAGTACTTTTTTAAGTTCATTTAGTGGCCTACTAATTCCTGAATTTTCTTCTTTTAATGTAAGAGGAGAAAATAATGTTATACAAGATTCTATATATAAAATATTGAAATATACAATGATTTTTTCTTTTTTTATTATTGGAATATTTTTATGTTTTTCTAAAGAATTAAGTTTATTAATTTATAATAATGCTGAAATTTCAAAATATATAAAAATATTAGCTCCTGTAATTATTTTTATGTATTTAGATAGTATTGTTGATGGAATATTAAAAGGTCTTGATAAACAAGTTAGTGTTATGATTATAAATATTATAGATTTAATAAGTAGTATTTTATTAATCTCTTTCTTACTACCTATGTATGGAACTTTTGGATATTTAATTGTTATTTTTATAAGCGAGATTTTAAATTGTATTTTAAGCATATGGGTTTTAATTAGCACAACTAAAATAAAATTTAAATTTAAATTATGGATATTAAAACCCACTATTATTTTGCTTATAAGTGTTGTTATTACTAATTTTCTAAAAATAAATGCAATTGCTATTTTCCCTTTAATTATTAATATATTAATTTACAGCATTGCATATATTTTACTTAGCTTTATTTTTAAACTTATATCTAAAGCTGAAATTAGAAATTTTTTATAAGAAAAGTGGCTTCTCCACATGTGCAGATTGCTTAGCAATTGGCACGGTCCAAGCCACTTTAATCTTACCCGCTAATAAAATATAGCGATTTTGCTTACACTATAAGGACTAATAATTCGTCTTGAGTTATTAGTTCTTTTTTTAATAATTCTTCTGTAACTATATAATGCATTTTTATATCTATTTTTTTGTCATCGTTAGATATTTCCATTATATCGTGATGTTCTGCCTCATTATATGATTTCATATCTATTTCATCTAATAGACTAATGTTTTTTTCTTCTCTATTTAATAAGCAAAAATATGCCCAATATTTGTATGCCAAATTATTAGCATCTTTTTTGTTACAAATAGTAATAAAAATTGTATCTTTATTGGTAACAAGTTTTATCCCGTTAAAAACTTTGTTATTTTCTATTAATTCAATATTTATTAAAGATTCTACATCTTTTCCTAATTTTTCGTTTATTAAATTAATTGTTTCTTTTGTATTATTTTCCATATAGTTTTTTAAAGTTTGTAATTCTTTATTCACAATTAATTAGTCTCCTTTCCAGAGTTTTTACGTTAATATTAAAACATATTTAATGAATTTTTACAAGAATAAATTATCGATATTATTCGTCATCTTTCGACAATATATCTTGTTATCTTTTACCTAAGGTTAAATTTACCGTATTGGTATTATTCCCTCTTCTATACTCTATTTTTATAATTTCTCCTGGATTTTTAGTATAGATATATTCTTTTATATCATTCATAGTGTATATTAGTTTATCATCTATTTTTAATATTATATCACCTTTTATTAAACCGCAACTTGCAGCTGGACTATTTGTAGTTACTTCCTCTATATATACACCGCTATCCAATTTAAAAGTTTTATCTATATATGGAATAATATTTTTATCATATCCAGAAATTCCAATAGAAGGTTCTTCAAAATTGCCTGTAGTACTATATTTTTCTATTATTGGTTTAACTACATTTATTGGTACTGCAAATCCAATTCCTTCTGCAGTATCTATTTTTAACGAATTTATTCCAATGACTTCACCCGCTGTATTTATTAATGGTCCTCCACTATTTCCAGGGTTTATTGTAGCATCTGTTTGAATTAAATCTGTCATTAGGACTTCTTCGTTATTTTCGGTAAATTTTAGTGTTCTTGCTTTTGCACTTATTATACCTGATGTTACAGTTCTTTCGAATTCATAGCCAATAGGGTTTCCAATTGCATATACTGTTTGTCCTGCTTTTACACTAGTTGAATCTCCTAATTTTACTGCTTTTAATCCTTCTAAGTTTATTTTTACTATACTTAAATCTAAAGTTGCATCTGCCCAAACAACATTAGCATCATATGTGTTTCCATTTTCTAATGTAACATAACAACTACTATATTTATCTCCAGAAACATGCTTATTTGTTATAATATATCCATTTGATGATGCAATAACTCCTGTTCCTAGTCCTAGTTTTTCTATTCCGTCTTCTGTAAATATAGAGCTTCCCATCTCTTTAATTTTAGAAATTCCAACAACGCTATGGTTAACCTCTTCTATTATATCTTCTATTGTTGTATCTTGACTTGTAACATTTTGTACAGTTTGACTTGTTCTATCTACTTTTAAGTCCTCATTAATTTTATTTACATCTGTTCTGATATATAGTCGTATAAGTGATGCTATTAAAACTATAGTTAATATAATAATAAATGCTATGAAAAAATTTTTTCCTATATTCTTTTTCTTTCTTTTTACTCTTCTATATTTTTGCATAAAAAACCTCCTTTGGAAAACTTTTCTTAATATTTATGTTTTCCAAAAGGAAATTTTTAATACATTATTTAATTTTTTCCAACTTGTTTATTTCTTGATATCTTTTTACTTTATGTGTTGTAGTTTTATCTAATGGCTTATCTGTAATTACTATTTCTTTAATATGTTTATATGTTGGTAAATTTTTATTTATCTCTTTTATTTGTTTCCAAATAATTTGTTTATACTCATCCTCTGTTTTGTTTCCTAATTCTTTTTCTATTAGATCTTTATTATACACAATTTTTGCACAAAGTAATGTATCTGTTATATCTTTGTCTCTTGCATATACTAAACTTTCATCTATATAATCAATTTTATTAATTAAAAATTCTAATTCTTGAGGATATATATTCTTACCATTTCTTAGTACGATAATATCACTTTTTCTTCCTGTTACATATACAAAGCCATCTTTGTCTATATATCCATAATCGCCTGTATAGAACCATCCTTTTCTTAATACCTTTTTAGTTGCTTCTTTATTTTCATAATATCCAAGCATAATACTTGGTCCTTTAGCAACAATCTCCCCTACTCCATCTTTATCCTTTCCTTCAATTTTTACTTCTATATTGCATAAAGGTAAACCGACAGAGCCAGGTCTTTTTCTTTCATCACTTTCTGCAGTTATAACAGGAGATGTCTCTGTTAAGCCATATCCTTGTACTAAATCAATTCCAAGAGCATTGTAACCTTCTATCGTTTCTTTATTCATTGGTGCTGCCCCGTATAATACAACTCTTAAATATTCATCAAACTGTTTAAGAACTGCTTTAAATAAAAACTTTCTTGCATCTATATGATGCTTTAATAAAAAGCTTGAAAAACTTTTAAGTTTATTTATTAACTTTTCCTTACCACTATTTTCGATTCCTTTTTGAATCTTTTTATACATTGTTTCTAATACTAATGGAACTGCAACAAATACGCTAACTTGGAACTCTTTTAAATTATCTGCTATATGTCTTAGTCCCTCACAAAATGCAATTGTAGCACCACTATAAGTTCCATATAAAAATGTTATTGTACATTCAAAAGTGTGATGTATTGGTAAAAAAGAAAGTAATGTATCTGTTTTATATAATTTAACATGTTTAGCTATCGCACTAATATTTGAACAAATATTATTTTGCGATAACATTACTGCTTTAGGTTCATTGGTAGTACCTGATGTAAAAAGCATTATATACATCTCTTTATTATCAATTGTTACTTTATTGTATTTTTTCTTATTTGATTTTGCTATTTTTTTACCTTTATTAATAAAGTTTTCGAAATTTATTTCATCCTCGTCTGTGGTTTCATCCATACAAATTTTATATTTTATTTGTAAACCATCATTTATTGCATTTGATATAGCATCAGTATATTTTTTCTCGTATACAACTACATCTACTTCACTTCTTTTTAACAGTTTTTCTATCTCTATATCTGTTAATGCTTTATCTAAAGGTACAATTACCTTACCGGCAGTTTCAGTTCCTAAATATGTAACGCACCATTCATATCTGTTATTCCCTATAACAGCAATTCTTTTTGCATTTATAGATATAAGCGCTTCTGCCATTGCTTTTATATCTTCTGCAAACTTCTTATATGTTACTTCTTGTACTTCACCGAGCTTGTTTAAATTTAAATGCTACTTTGTCTCCAAATTTTTCATATCTTTTTACTAGCTCCCTGAAGTTTTTTATTGGTTTCCTTTCTATGTCATTTTCTCTTTGTTTTTTCATAGACATTCCCCCAAATTCTCTTAGGATGCCTTTATTCTATAACAAATGGTTAAATTGTTCAATATTTTTGTTGATTTTTAATTTCTTTAAGTATATAATTTTTTCAAGATTAATATAGGTGATTTTTATGAACAATTTTAAATTTTATGATTTAACTATTCCACAAAAATCTATTTATTTAACCGAAGAATATGCATCTGGCAGTAGTGTTAATCTAATTGGTGGTAACATTATTATAGATGAACCGGTAAATTTAGATTTTTTGGAAAAAGCTTTAAATATTTTTGTAAAAAAGAATGACGCAATTAGAATTCGTATTCATATGGAAAATAACAAACCAAAGCAGTACATAACTCCATATGAACCTTTTACTGTAAGACGAGTTTTTATTAAAGATAAACAAGAATTAGAAGACCTTAGCTTACAGGCTGTTAATAAAAAATTTGATTTTTTTGATTCTAAACTATTTTGGTTTACTCTTTTCAAGTTTGAAGATAATACTGGGGGATTAATCGTAACTTTTCACCATATCATTTCTGACGCTTGGACTATGAGTTTATTCGTAGACCAAGTAATGAATATTTATTCAAAATTAATAGCTGGTGAAATTATTGATGATTCTGATAATAATTCCTATCTAGACTTTGCAAAAAGTGAACAAGACTATTTACATACTCCAAGATTCCAAAAAGATAAAGAATTTTGGAATACTTTCTTTGACTCTGAGCCAGAGCCATCTTTAATTTCCGACCAAAAAGAAAAAATTATAGATACAACTGCAAAAAGGAAAATATATATTCTAGATAAAGAATTGTATTCAAAATTAGATGCTTTTTGTAAAGAACATAACTGTTCTCTTTATACATTTTTTATGGCTATATATTCACTATATTTAGCACGTATTAATAATAATGATTTCTCTACAATTGGAACACCTATCTTAAATAGAACCAATTTTAAAGAAAAAAATACTTGTGGAATATTTGTAAGCACTCAAGCCTTTTTTATGAAAATGAATTATGAAGAGACTTTTACAGACTTCTTAAGAGAAGTTTTAACTAACCAAATGAAATTCTTTAGACATCAAAAATATCCATATTCTACATTACTAGAAGATTTAAAAGACAAATATAATATCTCATATAATTTATATGATTTAGCACTATCTTACCAAAATGCTAGAATAGATAACACTGTAGCTAATATAAAATTTCATACAAACTGGTCTTTTAATAATAATTGTTCTGATACCTTACAAATACATTTTTATGATTTAGATGATACTGGAATAATTAATATTTATTATGATTATAAAGTTTCTAAATTTTCGGAAGAACAAATAGATAAAATTCATTCAAGAATTATGAATATGACTCTACGTGTATTAGATAATCCTTCTATCTTATTAAAAGATATAAGTATTATATGCGAGAAAGAAGAAGAACTTATAATAAATAAATTTAATAATTCTAATATTGCTCATCCTAGAAATATAGGAATTCATGAGTTAATTGAAGATGTTGCTAGTCAGTATCCTAATAATACAGCAGTTACATATAATGGCGAGCATATAACTTATAAAGAATTAATTGTTAATAGTACTAAGATTGCTACTAACCTTATCGAAAATGGTGTAAAAAAAGGAGATTGTGTAGCAGTTTTATTTAAAAATAAAGATATTAATCTTATTTGTTCATTATTAGGAGTTTTAAAAGCTGGAGCTGCTTTCTTAGCAATTTATCCTGATTATCCTAATGAACGAATTGAATATATATTAGAAAACAGTAATAGCAAAATATTAATTACTGAACAATATTTTGACAACTTAAATATAAATTGTCCAAGATTATATATTAATAAATTAAAGGATTACCCAGCTATTGGTAAATTTCCTAAAGTATTACCAGATGACAATGCCTATATCATTTATACTTCTGGTTCTACAGGAAAGCCAAAAGGAACTATGCAATCACATAATAATATTATTAATTTTGTATACTCTTTTAATCATTATTTAGATGATTCAATTACAGCTGATGACCAATTTTTATCTGTAACTAATATTTGTTTTGATGTTAGTATCGCAGAAATTTTTACAGCGCTTACTTTTGGTGGCAATTTACACTTATATAAAGATTTAAATAATAGTAGTATAGTGGAACTTGCTAAATATATTTCGGTTAATAATATTACATTTGCATACTTCCCACCTGCCATGTTGCATTCTATATATGAGGAATTAGCTAAATATCCAAAATTAGCATTAAATAAAATATTGGTTGGTGTAGAACCTATTAAAGCTTCTACTCTATCTAATTTTTATAACTTAAATCCTAATATGAAAATTGTAAATGGTTATGGACCATCTGAAACTACTATTTGTTGTACAATGTATAAATTTAAAAATACTTTGCCACCTAATAGCATAACACCTATTGGAAGTCCAATTGGTAACTCTAAAATATTTATTTTGGATAAATTAAAAAGATTAGTTCCAATTGGTAAAGTTGGCGAAATCTATGTACAAGGTGAATGTGTTGGTAATGGATATTTAAACAATCCAGAAAAAACAAAAGCATCTTTTGATTTAGAAAATAGAATATATAGAACTGGCGATTCTGCAAAATGGCTTCCAGATGGTTCAATAATGTTCGTTGGTAGAAATGATAATCAAATAAAATATAGAGGTTATAGAATTGATTTAGGAGAAATTGAAAATACAATAAAAAATATTCACGGTGTAAAAAATTGTACAATTATATTAAATAAAGAATCTTCTGGCAATTCAACTCTAGTTGCATTTGTAATTATAGATTCATCAATAATAGATCAAGAATCATTTAGAAATATACTAGTTAATAAGTTGCCTCATTATATGATTCCAAATCAGTTTGAATTTTTAGATAAATTTCCTTTAAATACAAATGGAAAAATCGATAGAAAAAAATTATTAGCACATATAAATGATTTAGATATAGAAAATTATGAGGCTCCTAATAACGATATAGAAAAAACATTGTGTTCTATATGGGAAAAAGTTTTAGGAAAATCTAAGATTGGAATAAAAGATAATTTCTTTTCTTTAGGAGGGGATTCACTAGATTCTATAAAGATTTCTGTAGAAGCTGCAAAATATGATATAAAATTATCTGCACAAGATTTTTATAGATATCCTACAATTAAATTATTAGAAAAATATGCACTAAATGCACAAGTCCCTATTCCTAGTACAATTAATACAGTGGATTACGAAACTTTTCAAATAGAAAAAAGTTCTCCAAGTTATATAAATGGAGATATTTTATTAACAGGTGCTACAGGATTTTTAGGGGCTCATATTCTTTGTGAATTATTAGAAAAAACTAATTATACAATATATTGTTTAGTAAGGGGAGAATCTTTAGATAGTTCATCTAAAAGATTAAAAGGAAGACTACAATACTACTTTAAAGATAAATTAGATCATTATTTTAATAATAGAATTATAGTTATTAATGGTGACTTTACTAAAGAGCACTTAGGCCTTATTTATAATGCATATAATGAGTTGTGTTCAAATATACAGTGTATAATTAATGCTGCAGCAACTGTTAAGCATTTAGGAGATTATGCTGTTTTTGAAAAAACAAATGTATTAAGTGTAAAGAATTTAATAGCAGTTTGTAAAGATATTCCAAACTGCCAATTAGTACATATTTCTACGCTTTCAGTCGCAGGCAGTAATGATCCTAATGGTTCATGTAATTTTACAGAAAAGGATTTATTTGTTAACCAAGATATTAGTGAAAATATTTATATAAAAACTAAATTTGAGGCAGAAAAGTTACTATTAGAAGAAAACCAAAAAGGTCTTCCTATAACAATATTCCGTTTAGGAAATATTACTTGGAGAAGTTATGATGGTATTTTCCAACATAATCTAGAGGAAAATTTATTTTTTAATTTAATACAGTTTATTATAAAAGCAAAAAAAATTCCTCTAGAGTTAAAAGATAAAACATTTAATATAAGTCCTGTTGATGAATGCGCAAGTTTAATAGTATCTATTCTACAAAATGATAATAAATATAATGTATATCATATCTATAATCAAAATGAATTAACTTTACAAGAAATTGTTAACTTATTAAATAATTTAGGTTTTAACATACAATTTACTACTGATAATTCATTAAAAGATTTAGAAGATTCTACTGAAAATATTAATTTATCTTCTTACTTATATAAATTATTAACTAGCAAACACGAAGCAAGCAATATCAAAGTATCTAGTCCTTATACAACTAAGATATTAAAAGAAATTAATTTTAATTGGTCTAATATAAATACTAATTATTTTAAACACGGATTGGAGGAAAATTTAAATGAAAAAAACTTTGGACAAAAATTGGGCTAAACTGATTTTAGTGTATAACCTTGCCTGTATAATTGTTTCATTATTCTTCTATAAATTGGTGCCTACATTTTTATGCTACCCACCAAATTCTATAGATAATGAATTTCAAATGGTTATAAATGGACTAACTTACACACAGCAATATGTAATGATAGTTCTATGTAGTTTATTAATGGAAAATATTATATTAATACATAGTTTAAGAAAAGCAAATAAAATAAGAGCAGAACTGTTACAATCACCTAAAAAGGATGCTACAAAGTTATACTATAAACTTTCTAAAACAATATCTAGAATACCTAATTTAATATATATTGTACAAATAATAGTTCCTGTTATTATGATTGCAATAACATTTAGTTTGTTACAAGGTGAATTGTTTATTACTTTAAAAGTATGCTTACTATTCTTTTCTATGTTAACATTAATAGCAAGTATCTCATATATATTCTCTAAAAAGACTTTCCAAAATATTTTAGTAGATATATATCATGAAGTTTCTGGCTATTCTAATATAGATAGTAATTTTAATAAATATGTAAAAAGATCAAGTATAAAAAATGTTATTTTTATTGTAACAATACCTATGTTTATAGTTACTGCACTTTTAATTGCTTTATCTGGCTATTCTTCTATTATAAAAGAAACTGGTGATTTAACTTACGACTTATATAATCAGGAATTAAACTCATTAGAGCTTCCTGCACAAACGGAAGAAAATCCTTTAGATGTATTAACTAACGCTCTTTCAGCAATTGAATATAAAAAAGCTAAAGTAGATTCATATTTTATTATTGCTCCAGATGGCAATATAACAACTTCTAATGGTGAGGAATTATCAATATTCTTTACAAAATATATGAACGATTTAGCATCTACTCAACCTGAAAAAAATAGAACCTATGACTTTTATGGTGATGACTCTCAAGGAGTATTTAAAAGTATTACTATAAACGGGGAAACATGGACTATAGGTATACGTTATAATTTAGTGTCTAACACTATTTTAATCGGATTATTATCAATTTTCGCAGTATTATTTATAATTAATATTATTTTATTAAGATATTTCGCAAATTATATTGCAAATGAAATAAAAAGGGTTTCTGATGCATTACTAAAAATTGTAGAAAATAAAAATATCGACCATAGTGCTAGATTGCCAGTTGTTTCTAATGACGAAATTGGTGACTTGGTAAATGCATTTAATGAGATTCAAGACCTTACAAAGAATAATATAAATCAAATACATAATAATCAAAACATGCTTATAGAAAGAGAACGTCTCGCATCTTTAGGACAATTAATAGGTGGTATTGCTCATAACTTAAAAACACCTATAATGTCTATATCCGGTGCTGCAGAAGGGCTTACAGATTTAGTTACTGAATATGATAAATCTATTGGCGATAAAGATGTAACAGAACAAGATCATCATGATATTGCAAAAGATATGACATCTTGGATTGAAAAAATTAAAAAATATACAGAATATATGTCTGATGTTATAACTGCAGTTAAAGGACAAGCTGTTAATTTCTCTTCTACAAGTAATATTCATTTTTACATGGATGAATTACTAAAAAATATTGATATATTAATGAAACACGAATTAAAAAATGCTTTAGTTTCACTTAATATAATAAATAATGTACCTTCAAGTACCTATATTAATGGTGATATAAACTGCTTGGTACAAGTAATAAATAATATGATTTCAAATGCTATCCAATCATATAATGGTAAGCCAAATCAAAAAATAGATTTAATATTAAATGTTAAAGATAATAAAATAATAATACAAGTAAAAGATTATGGACCTGGTATTCCTAAAGAAGTTCAAGAAAAACTATTTAAAGAAATGATTACCACAAAAGGAAAAAACGGAACAGGACTTGGTTTATTTGTATCATATTCTACTATTAAAGCTCATTTTAATGGTGATATCAAATGTGATTCAGATAAAACTGGTACTACATTTTCAATTATTATTCCTTTATCAAAAACTGATAATTCTAATAAAACTGGTAAATAATTAAAGATATTAAAAGCGAAGGTAAATTGGCAAATTTTACCTTCGCTTTTTTTGTATTTTTTTTGACTTTTTTCTTGCTTTTATAGATTTTTATTTATATAATTTCTATATTAGGAGGTCTGTTATTATGAGAAAGAATCAAGTTACATCCAAAAGTGCTGATTTTAAAATAATCGCTGTAGATGATGAACAAGGAATTTTAGATTCATTATCTATATTTATGAAAAGATCTGGCTATGATTTCGTTGGCATAACAGATCCTATAGAAGCTATAAATCGCGTAAAAACAGAACATTTTGATTTAATGGTACTAGATTTTATTATGGACCCAATTCATGGTGACAAAGTTGTCGAAGAAATTAGAAAATTTAATAAAGATTTATATATTCTTCTTTTAACTGGTCACAAAGATTTGGCTCCACCACTAGAAACTATTCACGAACTTGATATTCAAGGATATTGCGAAAAAAGTGATAAGTTTGACCAATTATTATTATTAATAGAATCTGGATTAAAATCTGTAAATCAAATGAGAACAATTACTAAAATGAATGAGAATCTAGAAAAGTCTTATATGGATAGTATAGAGATTTTAAGACATACTGTAGAAGCTAAAGACCCTTATACTAGAGGACATTCAGATAGGGTTTCTGAATACGCAGTTCTATTAGGGAAAAAACTTAAATTACCTAACGAAGACATTGAAAAATTAAAAATCGGTGGTCTTTTTCATGATATAGGAAAAATTGGTATTCCAGACAGCATCCTTCTAAAAGAATCTAAATTAACAGATGAGGAATATTTAAAAATCAAAGAGCATCCAGTAATTGGATATAATATTTTAGAAAATGCTGACATGTTCAAAAATATTCTAGATATCATAAAATATCATCACGAAAGATTTGACGGAAATGGATACCCAGAAAAATTAGCAGGAACAAATATCCCTTATCTTGCTAGAATCACTTCTATAGTTGATAGTTTTGATGCTATGACATCTAGAAGAAGTTATAGAGATTCTTTACCAATGGACGTTGTAAAATCTGAAATATTACAAAATTTTGGTTCTCAGTTTGACCCAGAAATAGGTATAGTTTTCCTAGATATTTTAGATAATGATTTTAATTCTATTAAACAAATACAAGAAAAGTACTAACTTTATTTGTATTTAATATAATTAATTAAGGAGGGGATTTAAAAATGGTTTTAACTGCTTCAGAAACAAGAAAGCAAGCCAGAGAGTCTTTAAAAGGTAAATGGGGAACTGTAGTTTTAATTACATTAATATTTGTAGCATATGCTTTTATAGTTGGATTACTTTCTTCTATTCCTTTTTTAGGATTTTTAATTTCTATTGCAGCTATTGTCATTGATATTCCAATACTATATGGTTTTATGATGACTATGATGAAATTAAAAAGAGGAGAAAATGTAGGATATTTTGATTTCTTCAAAGATGGGTTTGCTAATTTTAAAAGAGCATGGTGCGTTACAGGAAGATTACTTTTAAAAATGATTGCTCCATTAATATTAATAATAGTTGCAATTGTTATAATGATCGTTTCTGTTATTGCATCTTTAGCAACTGCATTTGCAGTAGGAATAAGCTCTTCTACTTCTGTTTTAGGTGGTGCTCTAGTTGGTGCTAGTGCTTTAACAATAGTAGCTTATATTGTAATACTTGCTGCATACATATGGCTTTTTATAAAGTCATTATCATATGGTTTAGGTATGTATCTTGCAATTGATAATCCAAATATGAAACCACTTGATTGTGTTAACAAAAGTAAAGAACTTATGGATGGAAATAAAGGTCGTTTATTCTGCCTATATCTTTCATTTATTGGATGGATTGCTCTAGCTGCTGTATTATCTTTAATACCTTTTGTTGGATGGATAGCAACATTAGCTGGAACTTTACTATTAGCACCATATATTGAATTTGCAGCAATAATATTCTATGAGAACAGAGCTGGTATAGATTTTTCTGCTACAGTTGCTGAAGGTACTGTATCTTCAGAAGAAAACACAGAAGGAAATACACCAAAAACAAATGAAATAAAAGAACAATCTGGTTCTCAAGATGTAAAAGCAGAAATCGTAGATATACCAAATTTAGACCAAAATAAAGATGAATAATCGTTTTTTGGAACGTCCCTCGGGATTTGGGGACGTTCTTTTTTCCCTTTTAGGGATTTGGGGACGTTCCTCAAATCCCGATTTTTTATTTATAATTCTAAAGCAAAAACTTCTTATACATATTGTATAAGAAGTTTTTTATCTTCTATATAATTACCCTATTTTCATAGAAAGCTTTACTTTTTGTCTATCATTATCTATTCCAATAACTTTTACTTTTACAATATCTCCAACAGAAACTATATCTGATGGATTTTTAACAAATTTTTCGCTCATCTCTGATATGTGGACAAGTCCATCATGTTTTACACCAATATCCACAAATGCTCCAAAGTCAATTACATTTCTAACAGTACCTGTTAATATCATACCTTCTTTTAGGTCTTCAAATTTTAAAACATCTTGTCTTAATATTGGTTTTGGCATGTCTTCTCTAGGATCCCTACCAGGTTTAGACAACTCATCTATTATATCTTTTAATGTCATCTCACCTACATTTAGAGCTTTTGCTGTTTCGGTTAAATTTATACTTCCTAATTTTTTTCTAAGCTCTATTAATTTATCCTTATCTTTTAAATCCTCTGTTCCATAGCCTAAAGTTTTTAACAATTCTTCTGCTATTTCGTAGCTTTCAGGGTGTACTGCTGTATTTTCTAATGGGTTTGTTCCATCAGGAATTCTAATAAATCCAGCACATTGTTCAAAAGCAACTTTACCTAATTTAGGAACTTTAAGTAATTCTTTTCTAGTTTTTAACTTTCCGTTTTCATCTCTGTATTTTACTATGTTTTTAGCTATAGTTTTATTTATTCCTGAAACATATGAAAGAAGTGATGGTGTCGCAGTATTTACATCTACTCCAACCTTATTAACACTATCTTCTACAACTCCTGCTAAGCTTTCTTCCAATTTCTTTTGATTTACATCATGTTGATATTGACCTACACCTATAGATTTAGGGTCAATTTTAACGAATTCTGCAAGAGGATCTTGAAGTCTTCTAGCTATAGATATTGCACCTCTTATAGAAACATTTATATCTGGATACTCCTCTGTTGCAAGTTTTGATGCAGAATATACAGATGCTCCAGCTTCACTTACTATAGTATATAAAACTTCGTGGTCACATTTCTTTATCATTTCTGATACAAACATTTCTGATTCTCTTGAAGCTGTTCCATTTCCTATCGCAATCATATCTACATGATCTTTATTAATTAATCTTACTAATTCCTTTTCTGCTCCCTCCACATCATTTTGTGGCTCTGTTGGGTATACTGTTGTAATATCTAAAACCTTACCTGTTTCATCTATTATTGCAATTTTACAACCTGTTCTATATGCTGGGTCAAATCCCATAACTGTTATCCCCTTTATTGGAGCTCCTAATAGTAATTGTTTTGCATTTTTACCAAATACTTTTATTGCTTGCTCTTCTGCTTTTTCTGTTAAATCTGATCTTATTTCTCTATCAATAGATGGTTCTATTAATCTTTTAAAACTATCTTGAATAGTATCTTTTAAATATTGCGTAAACTGTGTTTCGCCTTTAATTATATCTTTTTCTATTTTTTCTAATATTTTATCTTCTTCTTTTTCTATCTTAACTTTTAGGAATTCTTCTTTTTCTCCTCTGTTTATTGCAAGAATTCTATGACTTGGTATTTTATTTACATTTTCACTGTAATCATAATACATTTCATAAGCAGATTTTTCTTCTGGCTTTGTAGCAGTAGTCTTTATAACTCCTTTTGAATATATTATTTGTTTAATTAGCTTTCTATATTCTGGATTATCAGATATCATCTCTGCAATAATATCTAATGCTCCCTGTATTGCCTCTTCTACAGTTTTTACTTCTTTTTCTTCATTTATATATTCAGCTGCTATTTCTTGTATATTTTTTGTCTCTTCTTGAGCCAAAATAATTTCTGCAAGTGGTTCTAAACCTTTTGCTTTTGCTACAGTTGCTCTTGTCTTTTTCTTTTGCTTATATGGTCTATAGATATCTTCTACTTCTGCAAGTGTTATAGCATTCTCTAAATCTTTTACTATCTCTTCTGTTAATTTTCCTTGCTCCTCTATAGAATTTGTAACCTCTTCTTTTCTCTTTTCTAAATTTCTTAAATAATTTAATCTTTCTCCAAAAGTTCTTAAAACTTCGTCAGAAAGCCCTCCTGTTACTTCTTTCCTATATCTAGCAATAAAAGGAATTGTGTTTCCTTCATCTATTAGTTTTATTGTATTTTCTACTTGTGATTTTTTTATATTTAATTCAGTTGCTATGATTTGTATAATTTTATCCATTTTATCTCCCTTCGGGATTTAGGGACGTTCCTTTTCCCTTTTCCCTTTTGCATTTTTCCTTTTTACTTTTCCTTTTCTATTCTAATCCTAAGTATTCATTGTAAGTACATTCTTTATCTACTACGCTTCCGTCTTTTTTGATGTCTATTATTCTATTTGCTACAGTTTGCATTAATTGATGGTCATGTGATGCAAATATCATATTTCCTTTAAATCTTTCCATTCCTTCATTTAATGCAGTAATGCTTTCCATGTCTAAATGGTTTGTTGGTTCATCAAAAATTAAGAAGTTTGCACCTGATAACATTAATTTAGATAATACACATCTTACCTTTTCCCCTCCAGATAAAACTTTTACATTTTTTAAAGCTTCATCACCAGAGAATAACATTCTACCTAAAAAGCTTCTTACATATGTCTCATCTGGATCTTTTGAATATTGTCTTAACCAATCTGTTATACTTAAATCTTGTGTAAATAAGTAGCTATTATCTTTTGGGAAATATGCTTTAGTTATAGTTGTTCCGAATGATACTTCTCCCTCATCTGGTTCTAATTCTCCTGCTAATATTTGGAACAATGTTGTTCTTGCATTTTCATTATCTGCTATTATTGCAATCTTATTATCTGTTTTTACTGTAAAAGATACATTATCTAATACTTTCTCTCCATCTACAGTTTTGCTTAAATTCTTAACTGTTAAAATATCTTTTCCTGGCTCTCTGTCTGGTTTAAAATCTATATATGGATATCTTCTATTTGATGGTTTTATTTCATCTAATTGGATTTTCTCTAATGATTTTTTTCTTGATGTAGCTTGTTTTGATTTAGATGCATTAGCACTAAAACGTGCAATAAATTCTTGTAATTCTTTTATTTTCTCCTCTTTCTTCTTATTTGCATCTTTCATTTGTTTTAATGCCAATTGGCTAGATTCATACCAGAAATCATAGTTTCCTGGGTATACCTTAATTTTTCCAAAGTCTACATCTGCAATATGTGTACATACTTTATTTAGGAAATATCTGTCGTGTGATACTACAATTACTGTATTTTCAAAGTTTATTAAGAACTCCTCTAACCATTGAATAGTTTTTAAATCCAAATCGTTTGTAGGCTCGTCTAATAATAATATATCTGGATTTCCAAATAAGCTTTGTGCAAGTAATATCTTTACTTTTTCCCTATCTTCAATTTCTTTCATTTGTTTATAATGATTTTCTGGAGATATTCCTAAATCATTTAATAAAGTAGCTGCATTTGTTTCTGCATTCCAACCATCTAATTCGGCAAATCTCTCTTCTAATTTTGCAGCTTTCATACCATCTTCTTCTGAAAAATCTTCTTTAGCATATATTTCTTCTTTTTCTTTCATAATGCTATAAAGTTCTTGATTTCCCATTATGACAGCATCTAGTACATTATACTCATCATATGCAAAGTGATCTTGCTTTAAAATAGATATTCTTTCTCCCTTATCTACTGTTACATCACCTTTACTTGGTTCTAATTCTCCTGAAAGTACTTTTAAAAACGTAGATTTTCCTGCACCATTTGCTCCAATTATTCCATAGCAATTTCCTTTTCCAAACTTAATGTTTACATCTTCAAATAATATTCTTTTACCAAAACGCACTGTTACACCATTTACAGATAACATATTTTCTCCTCCTTTTTTAGCTTGCATTATTATATACTATTTATTATAATTTTACAACTTTAGGCTTTATTTACCTTCTTCAATTATCGTTTTTCTTTCGTCTTCTATTACTTTTAAAATATGTTCATCATCTGTTTTTATCATATCTAGATATTTTAGTGCTTCTTTGTTTTCTCCATTTTTATATGCAGCTGTTGCTAAACTTAAAAAGTATGTATTTTGTATTTCATCACCTACAGGCTTTTCTTTCATATTTTTTAGTTTATCATAAAATATTTTTGCATTATCTGTTTTTTGATATTCTCTCATTATTTTGTTATATTCTATACAAAACTTACGTGATGCTAGTTTTTCTATAAATAAAGTTATTACAAAATATAATACGCTAAATAATATTACAAAAACTAATTGTGTAATTATAAATATTTTTATATCTGAAATATCAAAATATTTAAAAATAAAAATCACTATAAATTCTAATATTAAAAACACTATTAAATATACTTTATCTAATTTATCATTTTTCATTTGTTTTCTCCTTCTTTATGTTAGTATTAAATCAATAAAAGCAGATACAAAATTTACTACACTCCTATAAATTTTGTGTCCGCCATTTAAATTAATTCAACATGTCTTTCTTTTTTAACCATACTACAGAAATTATAGTAAGTAATGTTGCTATAAAAATCATTATCCAAAATCCTAATGTATTCCCCTCAAATGGTAATTTTACATTCATTCCCCAAAAACTTGCAATCATTGTTGGTACTGCGATTATTATAGTAATTGAAGTTAATGATTTCATAACACCATTTAAGTTGTTTGATATTATAGAAGCATATGCATCCATTGTACCATTTAAGATATCGCTATATACTTTACTCATTTCTATAGCCTGCTTATTTTCTATAATAGCATCTTCTAATATGTCTTCATCTTCATCATATAATTTTATATTTTTTATTTTTAAAGTTCTTTCCATAACTGCTTCATTTGATCTTAATGAAGTAGTTATATATACTAAAGATTTCTCCAAACTTAATAATTTTAAAAGCTCTCTATTTTTCATAGAATTTTTTAATACATTTTCTGCAATTTCTGTTTCTTTATTAATCTTTTTTAGGTATTCTAGATAATCTGAAGAATTGTTATACATCATTTGTAAAATAAATCTACTCTTTTTATATGTACAAAAACTTTTTACTTTCCCAGTTTCAAACTTTTTTATTAAACTACATTCTCTTAAAGTTACTGTTATGAAAAAGTCATCTCTTACTACAATCATACCTATAGGCATTGTTGCATACATATATCCACCATTTTGTGATTTCTCAGTAACTGGTATGTCTATAATGAATAATATTGTGTCATCTTCATCTTCTACGTCGATTCTGGCTTTTTCCTCATTATCTAGTGCGTATCTTATAAAGTCTTCTTTTATATTAATATTTTGGCAAACTTCTTTTATTTCTTCTTCCGAAGGATCTACCATATGTATCCATGTTCCTCTTGTATATGTATCTACACTTTCTAATTTATTTGTTTCCATATTTGTATTATATAGTTTTATCATATTATAAACCCCTCCTACTCTTTTTATTTTGTTTGCCTTGTGAATTTAAAAAGGGATTTTAAGCAACGTCCCTAAATCCCCCCTCTGTTAAATATAGGAGCTTTAATACTAAAGCTCCTATAAAACTCCTATTATTAAGTTTACATATTTTTTATTTTTTTGTCAAGTTCTTACTATAAAACTTTCTTCTTTATTATTACAATTCCTGCTACTAATACTCCTAAACTAACTATAGCAATTACTATTAATGTTAACTGTCTGTTTGCACCAAATGGTACTACAAATGTTAATACTTCTGCTTTTCCAGTATCAACCTCTTCTATATTTTTAAGAGTTGATGGATATGTATTACCTGGAATTTCTACTACTTCTTTATTCGTAGTATCTTCATAGTATGGTCTTCTACCATTAGCTATAGTCAATCTTATAACTTCTGCTATATTTTGTATTTCATCGGCATTTGATGTGTCTTCTGTTCTTGCAATAACCCTTGTAAGTGTCATAACATCTTCCAATGATATATAGTCATCACTTCTTAAGTATTGAGTTGCTTCACCTGGTAAATTAGTTAATAATATTTCATCCACTGAATTTTTAGCTTCATCAAAAGCACCAGGCTCTAATAATGTTCCCCTATAATTATCTGGAAGTTTTATAGATTCATCTCTATTTGCAATTACTTGCCATAAATCAGCACTTTGTATAGTTTTTCCTGCAACTGCATATGAACCGTTTCCTGGATTTATAGCATATGAAATCGTTCCGTATTGTTTTGTTAGTTCTACATCATATTGTAATGAATTTGGTATATAATCAATTATTGCTGTAGCTACAATTGTATTTTCGGTATTTCTATTTGAAACAACTCCTGTATAATAATATGATCTATCATTATAATCTAACTCGCTATGATTTCTTAAAGTTAAAGAATATCTTACAGTTAATGTAGAACCATATAGTAAGTTTTCATCTACAGTACCTTGTACTAATCCGCTAGATGTCATATTTCCTCTATTATTATATTTGTTTTCTTTCCATGTTAAGTTAGAAGTTGACTGATTTGTATCGAATATAGTTGTACCATCTGTAGCTGTTAATTTAATATGTGATACATTCTTTTCTAATACAATTTTTGTTCTTGGTCTCTCTATTATTCCGAAATCCACATTTTGTACTTTATATGATGTCTTTTCATTTTTCAAGTATTCAATTTCCATTGCCATTTTGGCTGTATTTGCAGTCATATATGTGTTCTCTGCTAATGTTGATAATAAGTTAGAATTACTTGTTCTTGTTGCATTTAATACAGTAGCAACATCATATTTATAATCTTTACTATATGAATTTACAGTCTCTCTTCTAGAGTAATCATCTGCTGCATCATTCTTACGTGGTGAAGTATTCTTATACCAATATAAATCTGAGTAATCTCCTTCTGTATAAATTGTAGATTTATAATCTTGACCTGTATACATTTGATTATTCTTTTGAGGATTTACTAAACATTCATAATCACCATAAGTAAATTTAATTAGATAATCTCCTGGGATATATCCAGATAATGTGTAGCTTCCATCCTCGTTACTTCTCGTTTCTACTTTATTTAAAGTATCAACATCATCGTTATTTTGACAAAGTAATTCTACTTTTACTTTATTTACAATATTTTCTCCACTTGCATATTGTCCATCACCAATTCTTTCATTATGATCTAATTTATCTTTAAGTGGTAAATCCTCGAATACAGTACCTGATATTGTTCTTTCTGTATCATCTCTTATAAGTTTTAATCCTGGTGCAACATCTGCATCATCTTCAAATACCGCACTACTGCGTTTTGTTTTTTCTGTACCATCTAGGCTTTGGTAAGCATTAGTCTTTGATTGTTTTACAAAGTTTTGAACATTAGAAGATGTTGGGTTCATGTTGTCTGGTGTTGAGTCTATATCTAATAAACCTGCAACAGCTCCTGCATTTGTTATTTTATTACCATTTAAGTCATATCTATCTGATGTATAAGTATTTCTATAACCTGCAATTTCTGCAAAGTTTTCTTCTAGTGTCTCTCCTGTTGATAGTAATTCTCTTAAGGTATCGTATGAAACTTTGTATTGCATAAAGATCCATTTCTTATCTGTTATTCCTTCATTTGCTATACCTGTTGTATGAATCTTATTATATGTCTTACCATTTCCAGATACACTACCTGAAGAACTCCAATTTATGGCTTTTCCATTCTCATCATAAGAATTTACTAATTGATATGATGTATCTGCATAATCATTTAAGTCTGTTATATATCCTGTAATTTTACCAACTGATTGGTTCTTTATTTGTATTTTATATGTTACATATACTTGTAATTTATCTGGATCAGAATCATACTGTGCAGCTGATTTATATTGTAAGTCTGTTTTTCTTAGTTTTCTTTCATAATCAGGTATATCTGTACCTCTTATCGTTACTTCTAAATCTTCTCCTGCACCATTATAATCATATGTATGGCTCTTACCATTTATTGTTACATCAACTTTTACTAAGTCTTTTCTTAAGTTCATATCAAATTCTTCTCTATCTTTTATACCAAAGTTAACGTTTTGTGTCTGTTCTGTAGTATTTGCTGCATTATATAATAATAAGTTTTGTAATCCATTTGAGCCTGTATATGCATAGATCATAAACATTTCATTGTTAGTATCATCTCTATCTGGATATTTATGATTTGCATCTACTTGTGCAAATTTATTATTAAATGAATTTCTATTTTGTGTTCCATCTGTTGCATATGATCTTTCTGCAACTGTTGTATCTACCTTATTATTACCTGTTCCAGTATATTTCTTTTGAGTTTGATATGTTGTTGGTTCATAAAGTTGTCCATTATATTTAAATCTTACATAATAACTCTTAGATGGATCTAGTTTGTCAAACTCATAGTATCCATTGTTATTTGTACTTGTTTGCGCTACTTGTTTTCTTGATGAATCAAATAATACTACTTCTATTCCTGGTAACATTTTATCGCCAGTACTTAAAATACCATCTTCACTTCCATCTTTTTGTGCTAAATTATCTTTAAATACCTTACCTGCTATTTTTAAAGTTAATGTTACTGGTATTCCATTATTACTAATAGTACTTTTATCTCCTGAAGCATTTATTTTATCTGAAGCAACAATTTCAAAGTATATCATTGTATTTGATCCTCTATAATATTGCATTGCTTGAGAACCTTTAAATCCTTTAAGCGAACTACTTAATGTAATCGTTTTCGTATAGTTATTTCCGCTTTTTGTCCATCCATTTGATTTTCCGTCTTGAATTTTTAGTCCAGTACTTGGCTCATCTACCAAAGTTACTTTTGTACCTGGAGGAGAGCTTCCTGGTCCTATATTATATATTACCCATTGATACTCTACAATGTCCCCATTGTATACATATGGCACTCCATTAGAATTAAGCTCACTTGCATCACAATATTTTTTATAGTCTGGATATGTTACACTTTTAACTGAAGCATTATTCTTTCCTTTATTATTAACTGTTATTGTTGGCACTTCGTTTACTGTAAATATTCTTGTATATGAACCATCTTCTTGCTTTCTTTGGATTGATTTTATATATTTATATTTAACTATAACTGGTTCTGCTGGTGGAACTTTTAAAGTAAGTTCTGTTGAACCTGGTACATCTTGAGTATTAAACACTGCAATTCTTTGGTTCTCTCCACCGGCAAAAAGCATTATTCTGGTTGCATGAACAGAATTTCCTGTACCTGTTAATTTTATGCTTTTAATATCCTCTGCTATATCACGAATTTTAATATAAAAATCCGTATCGTTAGCAATTTTGTCCATTCCAATTGCATTCTTAGAAGAATCTAGTATCGCTATATTTGATGTTGTATATGTTGTAGTTGCTGTTTCAATAGTTACTCCAGTAACTTTTGCGCTTCCAGTTTTCTTGATTCTATATGGTCCTAAAATAGTTTCTTTATCTGTATATTCTATATCTGGATCTCCTACTGATGTATTTGTAATTCCTCCTACACCATTTACTCTGTCTTCGGCATATCTTCTTGCTTCCTCATATACTGATGTATAATCATATTGTGTATCTCCTTTGTATCCATATATTCTTTGCCACTGTTGCCCTTTCCATTGAGATACACCACCTGTATATTCATCTTCGGAATATTTACTTCCTGCCATTATATTAAAAACACTATTGTAATTTTTAGCATAATTACAAAATACAAAGAAATTTGTAGAATACCATCCATCTATAACGCTCTGTGAACTACTGTTAGCATCTTGTATTCCAGAATTTCCATGTAACATCCAGTTTGCAATTCCTGCCAAGAAACGAGCTCTTTTTACAACATCTGAATTTGTTATTCTCTGTGCTCCTGCGGTTCCATAATATGCTCCTGATGCTACATATACATTTAAACCTGTCCAATCTGATAACTTAGTATTATATTTATTGTCTATATCTACAATTGCTTGTAACCTATATGATGATCCATAATTTCCGTCTGCTGTGTGGTCTGGGTCAAAACACGCAGCAGTTGATTTCCAAATTGTAGCATCTTGTGTTCCATCTCCTACATATAAATCAACTGTTGTTGTGTCTGTATAATCATATGATAAGAAATCAGTTGGATTAGAAAATGCTTTGTTAGCAATATCTTTATCTGTTATCCCTTCTACCACATTTGTAAATATTATAGCCATTCCTATTATTATAACTATTAATAAGGCAAGATTAATTAAGATTTTCTTTTTTGTTTCTTTATTTTCCATTCTTTCTTAACCCTCCCCTTCTTTTTATAATAATTCTAGCTATTAATACTAAGATAGCTAATATTAAGATTATTAATATTGTTATTTGTACTGCACCTGTTTTTACTCCTATAATTAATTGTGCTGTATTATTTTCACTATTAATATCTATATTTAGATTTGCATTCTCGCTTTGTACATTTGAAATATCTGCTTTATTTACAACATTCTTTCCTTCTCCTTGGCTTCCTGTTGTAGTTGTCATAGTTAATTTTATAGATTTTGTTTCTCCTGCACCAATAGTAGTATTTTCTAATTGATTTGTTGCTAAGTCATTTCCTTTACTATACCAATTTCCTGAAGTATCTTTTAATTGTAAATCACTGCTTGGTGTATCTACTATTTCTTGAATTGTCTCTGCAGTTTCTCCTTGGTTTTGTATATCTATTGTATATTCGATTTCTATTTGTGCATTTGCCATTTCCTTAGAAGCTATTTCAACTTTTGCTATTTGTTTTCTATCAAAGTTATATGTTTTTGTACTTTTATTTGTTTTTACTGTAACTTTTGTTATTGTTTTTGAAATATTTAATTTTCTAGCTGAGAATTCAATAAATCCAGCATTTATATTGTTTAAATCGCTATCTTCTACTGTTAATTCTTCTGTTGCTGCTACTTTCTTTCTTTGACCATTTTCTTCTATCTCTGCTTCTAATACATCAGAATTACTATTTTCATCAATACCATTTGCTTTGTAAGGTGATAAATAATATTTTGAAGTATCATATTCAAATATAACTCTATAATTACCATTCTCTACTTCATTAAATTCATAATATCCATTTGAACTAGAAGTAGTTTCTTGCAATATTGTTCCTGTCCCAGTAATTAATAATACTCTAATATCAGGAATATTTACTTCTGAAGAATCTTTTACCCCATCTTTGTCTGCATCATTCCATGTAAATCCATTTATCGAAATATTAGTTCCTGGATTATCTGGGTCTGGATCTGGGTTTGGCTCATCGCCACCACCTGGTTCTCCAGAGATTTCATCAACTATTTTATGTTTTATTGTATTAGATGTTTGCTCTTTTTTTACCTGCCTTGAATTTAATGTAACTGTATTTGATATTTCTGTATTATTATTTAAATATGTATTAATTGTAGTCTCGATTACTAATTTTACTTGTTCTTTTGCTTGTATTGTTGCCGGTATAGAAATAACTTGTCCATTTACAGTAAGTTCTGTCTGTTGTCCATTTTGTTCTAAGTATGCTCTATTTACTACTGCATTTTCTGGAACATCATCTGTAATCGTAACATCTGCTGCAATATCACCTTCATTTGTAATCTCTGTTGTGTAAATTAAGTTATCATCTTGTTTTACTTGATCTGCAATATTAGCTGTTTGTTCTAATTTAAATGTTGTTAAAGATTTATTTACAGTAAAATCTAATTGTCCAGATAAATACTCCTCATCATTATAAAGTGCATTACAGAATGTATAGAATGTATTTGTTTTTAATCCGTCTTCTAAAGGATTAAATAATGCATATGTATAAATAACTACTGTTTGTCCTGCTGGAATACTTTTTACTGTATATTTTAATGTATTGTCTTTGTTCTCTATTATTTCTGCATTATTTGTTGGTGTTGAATCTAATATTTGTTCTGTAATTACAACATTCTTTGTATAATAAAATGAAACTACTAAGTCATTTATATCTTCATTAGATAAATTCTTGATTTTCATTCCAAATATTGCTGCTCCATCTTCTGTTAAAGAATCTGGATATCCAGTTGTTGTTCCTGGATCTAATAAAATTTGTAGTTTAGCATCTTTTATTGGATTCTCTATAGATTTTATTTCTTTTTCACTAATAGAATCTGCAGCTATTTTTATAGTCGCTTGAGTTGAACTATTATCTCCTGCTTTCTTTACAATTACTTGGTAGTTTAATTCAACTTCTTCACCTGCACCTAAACTTTCTATTGTAAATTCTTGTTCTTTTTTGTCTGGTACTTCATAAAATCCTTGGTTAACAAGATCTTCTGTAACTTGTTTTGTCATAAATTCATAAAATACTGCATTTGTATTTGTTGCTGTAAGTTTTATATTATTTATAGTTTTATCTGTTGTGTTCGTTAATTTAATAATATATTTAAGGTTTTGCTCATCATGTACATCTTCTCCAGCTTGTAATGAAACATTTCCTTTTACTACAGATATTTCTGTTTTTATCTCTGATTCATCAACTGTAGATGCTTCTGGGTCTGCCTCATTTAATTGCATATCTTCTGTAGAAACTTTAATTCCAGACCAGTTATTTACTTCATTTTCATTTTGCTTTGCATTTGCTATAAATGCAACATATGAGCTTTTACTATATGATATATTTTCTGGTATTTTTAGGTCATACTCGATTGTTACTGTATCACCTTTATTTAAATTTGAATTATCAAATGATATTTTAAATAAATTACTATTTTCAGTTTTAGTCTCTGACCAGTTTTCATTATCTTCTGAATAATATATTTTAGCATCATCTCTGTTTATATAAACATTTCCTACAATTTCACCATTAAAGTTTGAATTAATAGAATTTTCTCCTAAAGTATATTGTCTATCTTCTATTGGTGTCATTCCAACTAGTTCAAAGTTATTTACAGTATTATCAAAATTATTTACTACTGTTTCTTTTACATGAATTGTTTGTTCTACTGTATTTGCTCTTAATTTTACTTCTTTTAACTCTTTGTTCTTTGATGTTGTTCCATTTACTTCTGTTTGCATTACAAATCCATATGGAGCTGTTATTTTTATAGGAACATTATATGTACCATTATTATCATATGTTATGGCTTTTTCATTTGTATATACATATGTAATATTAGTATCTCTTGATGTTAAGTCTTGATATGTTTTTACAGTTCCACTTATAGAAATTTGTGTGTTTGCAGTTATATCATTATTTAAATATTCTTGTTGTTCTCCTGTTACATATATTGTTAATGTTTTCGTTCCGTCAGGATTGTTTACCATATTGCTACTTTGTAAACGCAATCCATTTTCAAAAGACATACCAATTTGTTCTATATTTACAGTTTCAAATTCACTTGGGAATATTACTTGTAATACTGGATTTTTGTATAAATCGTAGTCCATATTTTGTGTGTTTAAATTTAATTTCATATTTATTTTAGATTCATTATCTATTGTATAGAATTCTGTTTTATCTATTTCCATTGTAGATTTAGTAACTGTATTATATAGGTTAATATTTTTTTCTGTAGTATTAGAGTAAATCATATTGTTTGTCTCAAATACTAGTTTTAATTGATTTATTGCTTTTAATTCATCATTGCTTATTCCATGATTACTTATAATTTTTTTACTACTATTTATATGAATATTTCCTATTTTTGCTGGATCTTTTATTACAATTTTAATTCTTGATACATTTTCATAATTTACTACTATATTTCCATTTTCATCTGCCTGTGTATCTTTATTAATAGTAATTATTAGATTTCCAGTATTTTCGTCATATATTTCTAAAGAACCTTTATCTCCTAATATTTCTGTAACTTCTGCTTTTGATATTGCTGTTCTTGTATAAGATGTTTTATTTGTTATATTTAAATTTGTTTCATCTCCAACTAAAGTGTTTTCTTTTTCTGTTATTTCTATATTTCTATTTGGTAAAATGTATTGTATTTGTACATTCATATTTACATCATAAGGTGTTTCGTATTTTTGCCAATACATATATCCTTTGCTTATATTTTCTGCACTACTTATATCTACTTTAGTTGTTTGATTTGTTTTCTCTTTCTCTAAATTATTTTCGAAAGAAATATTAGTTTCATTTAAATTATATGGTTTTACTTTTAAGTTTTGCTTTACATTAATATTTACCTTGTCTAGATTAAATTGACTTCCATATACATATATAACATCATAGTTTATATTTCCTAATAAATTATTTATCTCATTATTTTCATTTGAAGTATTTTCTTTTCTTATTAAAAGGGTTTTATTTTCCTTATCGTAAGTAAATTCATTTTCAGAAAGTTTCTTTCCATTTTCAGTTATATCTATTTCTTCTGGAATAGTTCCATTTATCTCTGGCACATTTGAACTAAATTCTACATATTCCATAGGTACTGTAATGTTATTAATTGTTCCTAGTGTATTAGTAATTACTATAGACTTTCCATCAGCCTCGATATAGTTTTCTATATTTGTTTGTAATGCTCCTTCCACATTAGATATCCATTTTAACCTTACAGCTATGTTACCTGATATATTTTTATTTGATTTCTGGCTATCAGTATATGTTCCTTCTAAAGTTATTTCTGTATCTCTTTCTAAATCAGTTAAGTTAACCTTGTCACCAGCTTTATAACTTATTTTTACAGGAATTTCTACATTTTCTGATATTTGATTAAGTTCTATACTGTTTTCTGTTTCATTTACACTTTTGATAAGTGTATTTGACTTCAATTCTTCATAATTTATTGCAAAATTTGGATTATTTAAATTGATTTTTGCATTTTGAATAATTCCCTCTTGCAATGAAATATTGAAATACAAATAATTTTCATCTTTTGTATTTACTTCAGCCATATGAACTTTATCTTCCCCGTTTTTTAAATACGCATCAAAATTAACCTTTCTATCTCCTGCCTCAGTTTTTTGATTTTCATACTCGCTAACTGCTGCAGCTACTTCTGATAGAAAAGTTCCATAAGAAGATATAATTACCATCACGATAATTAATGCTGAAATAAATTTACTGCATATACTTAATTTCTTTTCTTTTTCCATAGGAACACCCCTCATAATTTGCATAAATATATATAATAAAATATAACAATATAAAGCTTTTAGTTCAATATACTTATTTTTTGTCTTTTTTTATCGTATTAGATGCCTTTACGGATGTTCATTTCATTAAATTATTACAATTCCATTAAATATTTATTTTCTTTTTATTACACACAAAAAAAGACACTATAAAATTGTTGCTTCAATTTTAATATAGTGTCTTTATTTTTATATTTCCTTTGATATTGCTTGTTTCAGCTATGGCAAGTATTTTGCTGGATCAACTCTTTGTGAACCATTTACCCTTACTTCGAAATGTAAATGTGCTCCACCCTTAGGGTTGCTTGGTGTTGGCCTTGGACTTACATTCCCAGTATTACCTACTGTCATTATTTGTTGTCCCTGTGATACTTTTTGTCCTTCTTTTACTAATCTGCTTCCTGGTTTACCATGAGCATATAATGTGATATTACCATCATCATGTAGTATTGCTATATATTCCCCATAACTTCTGTATTTACCTATCAAATTTCCATCTAAATCGTAGTTTGGAATTGTTCCTGTTAATGTTTCTGAAATAACTACAGTTCCGCTTTTTGCTGCAACTACTGGCTTTCCATAGTTACCTCCAAAATCTGCTCCTCCATGACCAGAATATCCATAAAAACCACATGTTATATTAGCTTTACTTAACCCTGGAATTGGGCATATGTATCCTTTTGAACTTGTCCCACCATTATTGCTTCCTCCAGATGAGCCACCTCCACTATTACCTGAATTGTTGTTATTGTTTTTATTAGCATTTGCTATTTCTTCAAGTCTTTTATCAATAGCAGCTTTATCTTTTTCGAATTGGGCTAAATCTGCTTGTAGGTCTTTTGCTTCTCCCTCTAAATCATCTATGTATTTTTCTTTTTCTTGTTTAGTAGCATTTAACTCTTGAGTTTTTACTTCTTTTTCACTTTTTAATGTTTCTACTTCAGCTTTATCATTTTCTAGTGATTTCTTTGTTTCTTCTATTTGTTTTTGCTCATTTTGTATTTGTTCTAGTAAATCTAAATCATAAGAAGCTAATTCTGATATTAAATAATAATTAGATATGAACTCTGTTAAACTACTAGAAGATAGCAATAAATCTATGTAAGATACACTTCCATTTTCGTAAATTGTTACTAATCTTTCATCTAATAATTCCGAATTCTCGTCATACGCTTTTTGTTGTTCTTCTAATTTCTTTTCGTTTTCGCTTATGTTAGTATTTAATGTATCTAATTTATCATTTAAAGTATCTATAGAGCCTTGGTATTCATCTATTTTTGTTTGAATATCATCAACTTGTTTTTCTGTATCTGTTTTTGTTGTATTTACATCATTTAATTGTTCTTTTGTTTTGTCTATTTTATCTTGTAAATCTTTTGAATCTTGTGATGAAACTCCTAAAGATATATTGGTCATAATCATTATTGCTACTAGTATAATAGCCAATATCTTTTTTAACATTTGTTTCATATAAATTTCCCCTTTATAAGTATTATATTGCTTTATTTTGTACTTTCTTTTAATATTGCAACTAATAACTCATTTTCTTGTATCTTAAATGTTTTGCCTTTGTATGTATATTCTTCACCTGTCTTATATACTAAATATCCTGTATTCATCAATTTCTGAGATATTAGACTTAAAAATGTTATAGAATCTTCTTCTGACAAATTTAATTTCATTCTTACTTCATAAAATGAAAATTTTATAATTTCTCTATTCTGTGCTAGTTTTGCATTTAAATAATTATCTACAAATTCTAACGTCATTCTAATTCTCCTTATCTTTTTGCCATAATATTATCACATTTTTATTTTATTGTAAATCTATTTTTGATACCATTGTATTTTTGGTAAAAAATTTATATAATATCAAAAAAGGTTAATCGAGGTAACTATGAGAAAAATTGAATTTAATGAACTAAAGCTAAAAAATAATTGTTCTGAAGAGCAATTCTATGAAATTTATATACAAGGACTTGATTCCGTGCCTACAGAAAGTACCATCATTAGCAAACCGGAAAAAATATATGAAGTTTGTCTTTTAAATATTTTAGATGGCAAAATTATTGCTATCAATAAAAATTATATTAATAATGACAATCTTGATGGTCAAGAACTTTACTATAACTATTATATTGCAAAACAAATTGCTAATTATTTATCAGATATTCAAGATGGTATCCTTTCAGAGCAATATGAATTTATAGAACTATATAAAGAGGAACGTCTAAAAAAAGACAAATTAATTTCTGAATTAAAATTGCAAGATGAAAAAACTTTTAACGAAAAGGAGAAGGAATATAATATTATTATTAATTCCAAATTATATTCAGAATATCAAAAAATACTTGAAGAATACAACAAGTTAAAGTTAGAAAATAAAAATTTACTTATGGCTAGTCAAAAGAAAACTGGGTTTTTTTCTAAGTTAGTAAATAAAATAAAAAACAAAAAATTATCGAATGGAGAATAATATGATAGATGAAATAATAGAAAAAGCAAAAAAAGAACAAAAATCAATATATGTATTTGCTCATAAATTTCCAGATGGTGATGCAGTTACTTCTTCAACCGCAATAGTAGAATATTGTAAATCCCAAGGAATTAATGCACAATATGTTGTAACATCTCGGTGTCCGTCTATTTCAAAATTTTACTGGCGAAATTCCTATTACAGCTGATATCCCTTCTGGGAATATATCTCTTATAGTTGATACTAGCACTGTCTCTTATGCGGAAAATGATTTATTTAAAAAATCTACTCCAAAAGACACATATGTTATAGATCATCATGAATCGTCCAATGATACTATGTGCATAGAAGATGAACTGGGATTACCAGAATCTAATGTCATTAGAAATCCATCTTCAAGTTCTACTTGTGAAATTTTAGTAGATGAATTTGACACAGAAAAAATAACACCAAGTATTGCCAACAAACTTGCTTTAGGCTTAATGTCTGACACTGCAAAATTAAAATTTATTAAATCTTCTACTCTAGATAGTCTAGCAAAATTAATGGAACTAGGAGCAGATTTTGAGAAAATATCTTCTACAGGCAATAGAAAAATTAGATTAAGTGAAGAAGTTGGCTTGGCAAAGGCTTTTCTACGTGCTCAAAAATTTGAAATCGGAGATTCTTTTGGGCTTTCATTATCTCTTGACAATAAATCTGTCAAAAATTTGCTTACACATTATGGCGTGCGTAATCCTCAAAAGAAAATATTTAAAATGGCTGATATAGAAGGATGTAGTTTGACGTGTATGTGTGCAGAAAATATTGTAGGCTCATATAATTTTGAATTTAGAAATTCTTCAACATATGGTGATTTAAATGTTTTTGACCTTGCCTCACATTATTCGGGAGGCGGACATTATGGTGCTTCTGGCTGTTTGATAAATGGGAAAAATGGTAGTATAGAAGATGTATCAACCGAAGTTATACATACTGCTCAAGAAATGTACTTTAATAGTGGCAATATTAGAAATCTTCCAATAGAATCAGAGGCAAACGATAAATTAGCAGCTGTTTTTAAAGGTACAGGAAAATTATCACATCATGTAACTCCAGATGTTTTAAGAAAGGTTAATAGTTTAGTTAAAGCTGGCGCTCAATATGAATATTACACAAAATCTTTTAGAACTTATGAAGAATTCATGTTGCAAAATGAAATTTTAAGCAAAGTGCCTGATTTTAAACTAAAAGATAAATTCCCTTCTGTACGTATAAATCTTTCCTCTCAAGATATATCATTTTTAACTAAAAAATATGGTGTTTCTGAAGAGCAAATTTTAGGAAGTATTTCTGCATTCTCTAATATAAATATTAAAAATGCAAGTATTTATTTACCTAGTGGTAAAGGCACTACAATAGATAAAAATGGAAATATAAAACAAGTTTCTAGCGAAAGTTTTGAAAGAAAATCTAGTAGATAAAAGTTTATATATTAAATAACTTATAAAAAAAGCACTTTACAAAAGTGCTTTTTTATTTTGGTGCACCACCGGGGGGTCGAACCCCGGACCTTCTGATTAAGAGTCAGCTGCTCTACCAACTGAGCTAGTGGTGCAAATATTTAATTTAAGTACTTAAATAGTATAATACCGAATTTTACTTTTTGTCAAGTCCAAAACTAAAAAAGATATGAAATGCAACACTTTTTTTCATTTCATATCTTTTTCTTATTTAACTTTAAGCTGCTGGTGTACTTTCTGGCTCTTCTGGTGTTGTAGGCTCAGTAGGCGTTTCTGGTTCTGTTGGTGTCTCTGGCTGAGTTGGAGTCTCTGGCTCTGTAGGTTGTTCAGGCGTTGTTGCCGGTGGTGTTTGTGTAGTAGTTCCTTTTGTTCCTCTTTTTATTATTGTTGACATTTGGTTATATTTATCTTTTGAAAGTAATGTTCTAGATACTACTTTTCCATTTAGATATACCACTTTATATGCTTCACTATATGTACCATTATGTCCTTTTTGTACTACCTTTTCTTTACCTTGTTCTAATGTTGGATCATCTTCATATGTTGTTTGCATTGGAATACTTCCTGTAATTTTTGTTTCTATTTTTACATCGTATTCTGTTTCTTCTTTCATTCCATATATTTGGATTTTTGCTACTCCGCCACTTACAGAACTTTTAATTTTTATAGGATATTTTCTTGTATTCTTAAACTTAAAGTCTATTGCTCCATAAACAACTGTTGCATCTCTACCAGCTTTTACATAAGAAGGAACAAATTGATGATTACTTCTACTTACTATATCTAAATTTGCAAAAATAACTGCATTATATAATGTAGAAGTTATTTGGCATATTCCTCCACCAATATCATTAACAACTTTTCCACCCGCATATGCTGGTGCTTCTTTATATCCTGCTGCTACTGTTCTTTTTCCTACAACTTTATTATATGAGAAAGTTTCTCCTGGCATAACAACAGTATTATTAATCTTATTAGATGCTAATTTTAAATTAGTAGTTCTTGCTGTAGCCCCCGCATTATATGTTGTAGAAAATTCTCCTAATAAATCTGGAAAACCTTCTGAACCGATTTTATCTGTTGTTACTGATGGATGTGTAATTTTTAGTGGAATTACATATTCTTCTTTATCTTCTTCTAATAATTTTTTTGCTTCTTCCATAGAGATTGCGAAATCTATTCCATCTACATGTGGATATAATGTAAACGGATTTTGAGTATAATATGCATCTTTAGGCTCTGTATGTATCTCTGAATAAATTTTATCTAAATCAATTGGATCTGGCTCTTTATTTTTTGTTGATAACTTTATTTCTTTTTCTGTGTTTTCCACATTTTTTATTTCGTTTTCCACTTCTTGTTTTAATATTTCTGGATCAACTTCCAAACCAGCTTTACCCTTACTAATAACTAACTCTGCATTTTCTTCATCTATATCATAGCTGCTTTCTACAACTCCACCAGGTATTTGCCCATTAAGAGTATCTATTTGTTTTTCTAATTCTTCGCTATTATATTCGTATGGAATTTCTACATTATTTCTAGAAAAATATGTTTTTATAATATTAAAATTATTAACAAATATATTGCTATCTCTTCCGATATTATATGCTTTTTCTATTGCCTCATCTAATTTATAATTTAACTGTAATTGTTCAAAACTAATTGCTCCTTTATATTCTGTACCATCCTCTGTTTGAGCATCTAATTTTACAATTAAATCTTCTGTTTGTTTAGCAGTAATCTTTTCTTCTAACATGGTTTTTACTTCATCTTTTGTTTTTCCTGCTATCTCAATTCCGTTTATAGTGACACCATTTAATATTTTATCATTATTATTGTTAATCAATGCAAAAATTGTGCTAAGTACTGCTACTACTAGTAAAATAATAACAATTACACTAATTATAATAATCTTTTTCTTACTGCCTTTTTCCTTTGAATGTTTCGTAGGTTTCTTAGCAGTTGTTGGCTCTTTTTTTACTATTTTCTCCTTTTCTTCAATCATAAATATACTCCCCTTAAATCTCTTATAATATATTAAAAGGTATATCACAATATTACTATATTTTCAATATTTTTTTCGACAGTAGTAGACTTTTTTCAAATGCTTTTATATAATGCTAACGAGGTAGAAAATATGTTAGATATGTTAGGTAATTTAATAAAAAGTATTAGAACAAAAAAACATATGACAAAGACAAGTATTGCTAAACAAATAGGGGTAGATACTGGCTATTTAACACATATAGAAAATGGTGATAGGAAACCTACAGTTAAAGTTTTACAAGAAATATGCAAGGCAATAGATGTTCCTTATCAAAAGTTTTTCGCTGCATATAATCATAAAATACCACAAGAAGCAATAGATTACGAAGTTTTTAAACACACTGCTGAAGACAGGATTCTTTTAGTAGATGATATAAATGACTTACATTTTATGAAATGTCCACCAGGTCTTAATTCTGTTTCCTTTGGTATTCGACTTAATGATGACTCTATGGATAAAATCTATGACAAATATTCATATGTATTTGTAGATTTCGGGGCACCAGTAAAACCCCAAGATATTGGACTTTTTTATTACAATGGACAAATTTTGGTAAGAAGATTATTTATCTATGGAAAAAATCATATTTCGTTATATCCAGATAATCCTAAATACCCTAAAATTCGAGTAAAAGAAAAAGACACATTTTATATAATTGGAAAAATTGTGCAATAATTTTATGTTTTTTTGTAAAAAACTATTGAATATTGTTAAAGTTAAATATATAATGGTACTAATTTAATTAAGCTTTTGTGTTTTATGCTGCAAAAGTTATAACACTAATCAAAAGATAAATGAGGAGAAATGCAATATGGAATTAATAAAAAATATCTTTTTTAATACAGATAAATTAATAGAAAACTCTGTTGTTAAAATTTCGTATACAGGAAAGTTTTTCCAAGATAATTCAAACACAGAACTATATATTCATTATGGATTTGGCCTATTATGGGAAAATGTAAATGAAATTAAAATGGAAAAAACAGAATTAGGCTATCAAGCTTTAATTTATTTAAATGGTCAAGATTCATTAAATTTCTGTTTTAAAAACGGAAAAGGTGAATGGGATAATAACGAAGGTAAAAATTATGTATTTGAAATTGCACCATTACCAAAAGATCTAATTGTAGTTCAAGAATCAAGTTTAGCTGAACCACAAAAAGAGCATAAAATTAAACAAATATGGGAAAAAGTAAAATATTCTGTTGTTGCTGCAATTAAATATTTACCAAAATTATTTTCATTCAACACAAGTTCAGAAGCAGTAGAAGACGAAAATTCTTTAAGATAAATTAAACATTTCTCGGGATTTGGGGACGTTCCTAGAATCCCTTTTTTTGTTAGTATAAAAAGGATGGTAATTAACTTACCATCCTTTTATCATATATTCCATCCGCCATTTATAGAAATTACTTGACCTGTTGTATAATTATCTTCTAATAACCATTCTATACATTTGGTAATTTCTTCAGGTTTACCAACTCTTTCTAATGGAATCTCTTCTTTTATATCATTTATTTCTTCTTCTGAAAATTTATTATTCATTGAAGTATCTATAATTCCTGGAGCTATTGCATTTACCCTTATATTTGAAGGACCTAATTCTTTAGCTAAGCTTTTGGTTAATCCAATTATTCCGGCTTTTGATGTAGAATAAGCTACTTCCATTGCAGCTCCTGTTACTCCCCATATTGAAGAAATATTTATTATTAATCCATTTTTATTTGCTATCATATTTCTTACTACTTCTTGGGTAACAATAAAATTAGATTTTAAATTTACATTCATTATATTTTCCCAGTCTTCATCTGTTATATCTGTAAATAATTTATATTGTGAAATTCCTGCATTATTAATTAAAACATCTATTTTTCCATATTTAGTTATTATATTGTCTATCATTTCTTTAACTTCTATTCTGTTAGAAACATCTGCTTTTATTATATCGATATCTATATCTTCTTCTTTTAAATCACTTTTTAATTTTTTGGCTTCATTTTCAGATTTATTATAATTTGCAATTACAATATTTTCACGTGCTAAGCTTCTAGCTATATTATTCCCAATTCCTCTTGAAGCTCCAGTTACTAAAATTACTTTTTTCATTATAACACCTTCTATATTCTATTATTGCATTTTAGTATATCTCATTTGTGCTAAAAAATCAAAATATTTTGGGCAAAACAAAAAGCTAGGCAATCTTTAAAGAAAGTCTAGCTTTAAGTAATGGAGCCACTTGTCCGACTTGAACGGACGACCTACTGATTACAAGTCAGTTGCTCTACCAACTGAGCTAAAGTGGCATATGGTCATATGGTGACCCGTACGGGAATCGAACCCATGTCTCCGCCGTGAAAGGGCGATGTCTTAACCGCTTGACCAACGGGCCATAAATATAAATGAATACTAAAGATTAGTTTAGTATTCATTTGGTGAGCTATCCGCGACTCGAACGCGGGACAACTTGATTAAAAGTCAAGTGCTCTACCACCTGAGCTAATAGCCCATATGCACTGTATCCGCAGTGCTCTTATATATTACTATTTTTTTTTACGTTTGTCAACAGATTTTCATATTTTTTTCAAATTTTTTTCACTTTTTTTTATTTATTAAGCTCTTTTAATAGTTCTTCAACGTCTATTCCATGCACCATACAAGCTTCTTCTAATGTTTCTTCTCTTGATGCTGGGCAACCTAAGCAATGCATTCCTACACTTAATAATAATTCTGCCTTCTCAGGGTTTGTATCTAATAATTCTCCTATTTTTGTTGTCTTTTCGATTTGCATTTTTTTACCCTCCTTTTCACTCTAATGATATTATTTTAACATATTTTTTTATAAAAGTATAGACATTCATTCTAAATTATAGTAAAATTCCACTATGGTAGGTGATTTGTATAAAAATTTTAATCAATCTATTTTTTATTTCATTTATTATTAACTTTTTTATTTCATTTTATTCAATATATTCAATTATTAGTTTTATTACTTCTCAAGATATTCAAGGAGTCAAACTAAGTAAAAAAATTAATTCTAAATAGTGGAGGTATTATGCCCAAAAAAAGTATTATTTTGTTTTTTCTTACTTCATTTTGCTTTACTATTTTTAATTTAGCTATATTCTATCCTATTTTTACCTCTAATAATATTATTATTTCATTTGCTATTCATCCATTTAATATTTGCGATAAATATCCAGAATTTTGGCATTTTTTTAAAATATTTTACATACTTGCGCTAGTAGTAGCTAATTGTTCTATTTCTTATATGCTTATTAAAAACCTTGTTCATCTTCCTTCTCCTAGCCTAGAACAAACACATCAACAACTTACTTCTAATTTATATTTAACTATAGGTTATAGCCAAAACCAAAACCAAGATATTATCCTTCCAGATAAATCTTTATATCAGAACATTCTAATTACTGGTACTATTGGCAGCGGCAAAACTAGTTCTGCAATATATCCATTTTCAGAACAATTAATAAAATATCAAAATAGTAATCCTTCTAAAAAACTTGGTATTTTATGTTTAGATGTAAAAGGTAATTTTTATGAGCAAATTAAGTTTTATGCAAAAAAATATAATCGTCTAAAAGATTTGATTATTATTGGACTAAATTCTAACGAAACTTATAATCCATTAGACAAACCAAATTTAAATCCACTTGTCCTTGCAAACAGGCTAAAAACAATTCTAACTTTGCTTTCTCCTAACAATAGCGAATCATTTTGGTTAGATAAAGCAGAGCAAATACTAGCAGAGTCAATAAAACTATGTCGCCTTTATAATAATAACTATGTAAATTTTATAGAAATACATAAATTAGTTAATAATAAGGCATATTATTTTGACAAGATACGCTACTTAAGAAATTCGTTTTTAAAAAATAAATTTTCTACTGATGAATTATATAACTTAACTTCTGCAATTACTTTTTTCGAAAATGAATTTTTTAAATTAGATGAAAGAACTATCTCTATTTTAAAATCAGAAATCTCTAGAATTACTCTTCCTTTCATATCTGATTATAAAATTTCTAAGATCTTTTCTCCATCAAAAAACAAAATCACTTTTACAGGCTTTAGAGATCTTATCAAATCCGGAAAAATCGTAGTTCTTTCTATGAATATTGCAGAATTTACTAGCCTTTCCAAAATTATTGCAACATATTTAAAATTAGATTTTCAAGCAGAAGTCATGTCTGGACTAAATCATAAAAATAGTAGAACTGTCGCTTTTATTTGTGATGAATATCAAGAATACATTACAGCTTCAGATGCTAATTTTTTCTCAGAAAGTAGAGAAGCAAAATGTATAAACATTCTTTCTACTCAAAGTTATTCATCTTTACTAAATACTTTAAAAGACGAGTCCGCATTAAAGGTAATACTACAAAATTTAGTAAATAAACTTTGGTTTAGAACTGATGATATATTTACTATAGAAAATGCCCAAAAGCAAATTGGTAAAGAAGACAAAAAGAAAGTTTCTAAAACTATTTCGGAAAATGCTCAAGAATCTAATTATAACTATCTTATTCGAAAATTCAAGTCTAGAAGCTCCAATCTTTCTGAGAGTATAAACACTTATTATCAATATGACTATATATATGATTCTCGTTTTTTTACCCAAGAATTAGAAACTTTTTCTTGCTTAGCATTTCTTTCTAATGGAACTACCACAATTTCTCCACAAAAAATAGACATGTATCCTTATTTTAAAGAAAGGGAGTGATTTTATTAAAGTCAAAAAATTATTATTTATATTTATATTCTTGTTATCTTTTAATGTTTTTTTCATTTCAAAAACTTATGCTGCTGATCCTAAAATTGTTAGTAAACTAAATTCAGCATTCGAATCTATCGAAGAATGGTTATTAAAATTAGCAACTCCTGCAGCTGCTGTAGCTGTTGGTACAGGTGTTTTTATGAAGAAATTTAGTTTTGGTGATGACGAAAGAATGCGACTTGGGAAAAAGTTAATAAAAAACTCTTTATTTTCTTATGGCTTTATATTAGCTCTAGATTTAATATTAGCTGCCATAAAGTCACTTATGGGTTAATATTATGGAATCCAATAATTTGTCTACAACGATAGCCAACACTATAAATGAACTTATACAAAATTTATTTTCTTCTATAGATAATAATATTTATTCATACATAGATGAAATTATTTTTTTAACTCCATCTAGTATCTCTAATAATAATTTTGAAGATTTATTTACTACTTCTTCTAAGAGTATATTGGTTATTGCTAATGCTCTAATTTTAGCTTATCTGCTATATTATTGTGTAAAACTATTTTTATCTTATTATTCTGGTACACAAGTTCAAAGACCTTATCAGTTTATTTTCAAATTAATTTTATGTGCAATCATCATGAATAGCTCATATTTTATTTGCGAACAATTAATTAACATTACAGATTTAATTACACAGGCATTGCAAGAAATTGGTAGTAATTTTACTTTTAAAACAATTTCATTTAAAACATTGGTAACCGAGTTAAATTCTGTAATCTCTATATCTGGAACTTCTTTAGACATCTTTTCTTTAACTGGTATAATAAAATCTTTTTGCAGTATTGGGCTTATTTCTTTAATGTTTTCATATGCTATACGACTTATTATGGTAAAAGTATTTATTATCTTAGCCCCATTTGCAATTCTTAGTTGTTCTATCAATTCATTTAGCTGGTTCTTTAGAAGTTGGTTTAGATCATTTTTTTCACTTCTATTTATGCAGTTTTTTATAACTATTATACTAATAGTTACATTATCTTTAGACTTTTCATCTAATCTTATCTCGAAATTTTTATATGTTGGTTCAATTTATGCACTCACAAAATCAAATACTTATATTCGTAGTTTAATAGGTGGTATTTCTACCGAAATTAATACAAATCTATCTACCTTAAAATCATTTCTTAGAGCGAGGTGATATTTATCTTTATAATTCCTCAAAATTTTAATTTTAAAAACAAATTTTTAGGTTTTATTGATTATTCTACTTTAATCTTTCTTATTATATGTTATCTAATATCTTATTTAATCATTAACTTTATATTTCCTAGTTTTTATACCAAAATAATAATATTTATAATACTTAATGTCCCTCTTACTTTACTTTCTATAATTGGTTTTTATAACGAAAATATTGTATATGTTTTATACTATATTATTAAATTTTTTAAGAACAAAAATATATATTTCTATAAAAAAAATTTTTTTGATATGTAACCCCATATATTTTCTTAGTTTTGTAATTTTTTGTCGATTCTTGTTATTGTAAAAAATTTTTTATAATGCTATAATGTTGTAATTGTAGGAGGGGAACCATGAAATTAGAACAAAGTGACAAAAACTTTTTATTTTCAGAAACAAAATTACCAGATGTATTCTTTACAGAATACATGTCCCAAGCAAATGGTGATTATATAAAGGTATATTTATACATCGTTTTTCTTTCTAAATATAACAAAGAAGTTAAAATTAACGATGTTTCAAAAACATTAAATATCCCTTTTAAAACAATTCAAGAAGCCATAGCATATTGGGAAGAGCAAGAAGTTCTAATAAAGAAAAATAATGGATATATTGTAGTTGATCTACAAGAAAAAGAGTTGAATAAATTATATTCTCCTAGATTAACTTCATCTCCAGAAACAGCCCTTTCTAATGCCAAAAACCAATATCGAGCTAAAGCTATTGAAGACATCAATAACACTTGTTTCCAAGGTATGATGTCACCTTCATGGTATAATGATATCGATTTATGGTTTAATAAATATGGTTTTGATGAACCAGTTATGATTGCATTATTTAGATATTGTTTAGAACGTTCTGCATTACATAGAAATTATATTCAAGCTGTTGCAGAAGGTTGGCATAAAAACAATATTAAAACATATACAGATTTAGAGAATTATTATGCAAAACAAGAAAAATTATCATTGATAAAGAAGCAAATTTCTAAAAAACTTGGTCTATCTCGTCCATTAACGCAATATGAAAGTGCTTATATAGAAAAATGGGTGGTAGATTATTCATATACTATGGATATAATAGAAATCGCTTTAAAGAAAACAACATCTAAATCTAACTTTAATTTTGATTATTTAGATAAATTAATTTCTAATTGGCATGAGCATAATTTACATACTACAACTGATGTTAATAATTATCTTGCACAAATGAAAATTCAAAATCAAAACAAAAAGACTTTGGAAAAACAAACAAATTACAAAAGTTTCGAGCAAAGAACATATAATGATTTAGATTCATTATATGCAAATAATTAAGGAGTTAGTTTATGTCTGATAGTGTATTAAAAGATTTATTAAAAGAATATGAAATTAAACGATTACATGCTGAGCAACTTGCTGATGAAAAAAGAGACCAACTATTTAAGAAATATCCAGAATTTGAAGAAATAAATTCTGAAATTGCTAAATGTGGACTTAACCTTTCTAGAGAAAAATTGCAAACACATGATAATTCAAAAATTGATGTATTAAAACAAGAATTAGAATTATTAAAAGAAAAAAAACATAATTTCTTAAAAAGTATCAAGATGAGCGAGGATGATTTATTACCAAAATATGAATGTCCTATTTGTAATGATACTGGCTATATAGCTGAAAATAATAATTATACTATGTGTTCTTGTTTAAAACAAAAATTAATAAATATTTCTTATAATAAATCTAATATAAATAAACTAGACTTCGAAAACTTTAGTAATTTTGATATTAATATGTATTCTGATGAAGTAAATGAAGAAAAATATCATTCTTCTGTTTCTCCTAGACAAAACATATTAATAATAAAAAAGATTGTAGATAATTTCTTAGCAGACTTTGATAATCCTAAGGGAAAAAATTTATTATTTACAGGTAGTCCTGGACTTGGTAAAACATTTCTCTCTAATTGCATTGCTAAAGAATTAATTGATAATGGTAAAATCGTTTTATATCAAACTGCACCAATAATGCTTGATAATATAATTGATTGTAAATTTGGAAAGAATAATATTTCTAAAGATTTTTTGGATAATATATTTAATTCTGACCTTCTAATTATAGATGACTTAGGAACAGAGTCAATTAATAATATAAAATTTACAGAATTATTCAATGTTATTAATACTCGTATTTTGAGCAATAAAAAAACTATTATCTCAACAAATCTTTCTATCCAAAATTTATTTTCTATCTATGATGAAAGAATTGTTTCAAGAATAGTTGGTTATTATAATATTTGTAAGTTTTTTGGTGATGATATTAGGTTTAAAATAAGAAACATATAATTTGGAACATTTTTCGGGATTTGGGGACGTTCCTTTTTTCCCTATTTTAATACTTCCATTATAAAGTAATTCACCCCTTGAGCGGTTGCTCAAGGGGTGAATATTTTTAGTGGATGACTTCAGATGTTAAATATTAATATTCATCTTCAACATCTAATAATATTCTCTCTGGCAAGTTATGGCTATCAAACTCATCCAAATGATCCCTTATATATCTAAGATCCTTTTCGATGGTTGATTCTGAATAGCCACTAAAGTCTGCCACCATCTCAAGAGTCATGCCTTCCACATAAACTGCAGAGAATACATCCTCTCTCCGTTTCTGGACAGCAGTTGATTGTGATAAATCAATTATGCCTTTAATCATTCCAGTTTCCTCCTCAACAATTTATTATGCACCATTATACACTTTTTCTTTTAATTTTTCAAGTTTTATGTATACCTGTTGCCTTGTTTATACATTAAAATTGATATTGAAGAGTTTGATTTATTTCTAATATCTATATTAAAACTAAAAAAGCTATAATCATAAGATTATAGCTTTTTTCCAATTTAATTAGTTTTGAGTATATGGTAAAACAGCAATATGTCTTGCTCTTTTTACTGCTAAAGTAATATCTCTTTGATGTTTAGCACATGCTCCTGTTGCTCTTCTTGGTAATATTTTACCTTTATCATTTATAAATTTTCTTAATTGTTCTGCATTTTTATAATCTAATTCTAAATCTTTATCTGCACATAAAGGACATACTTTTTTTCTCATTTTTCTAAATCTTGGATTGAAATCGTCATCATTTCTATTGTTTCTTCTATTTTGTTTTTTGTCTGCCATTTATTTCTCCCCCTTTCTGATTAAAATGGTAAATCATCATTAGAAGTAGTTTCGAAGTCTGAATCTCCACCTGTTGGCATAGCACCAAATGCGTTATCAAAACCTCCTGAAGCTTCTGCATCTCTTCTTCCTTCTGCAAAATAAGCTTCTTCTGCAACAACTTCTGTTACATAATGTTTTTGACCTTGGTCATCATCCCAAGTTCTTGTTTGAATTCTTCCTATGATAGCAACTTGTTGACCTTTTTTAAAATATTTACTACAAAATTCTCCTAATTTGCTCCATGCTACTATATTAATAAAGTCGGCTTGTCTTTCTTCTCCTTGACGAGCAAATCTTCTATTAACAGCTAATGAGAAAGAAGCAACTAGTGTATTATTTGTTTGTGTATATCTTACTTCTGGGTCTCTTGTTAATCTACCTAATAATTCTACTTTATTCATATTTTATCCCTTACCTTTCTTTTAAAGGCCCCCGTATTATTATTTTTCTTTTCTTACTACGATAAATTTCATGATGTTGTCTTCTATTCTGTAATTTCTTTCTAATTCATCTATTGAATCTGGTTTAGCTTCGAAGTTAATTACTACGTAATATCCTTCTTCTTTCTTTTTGATAGGATAAGCTAATTTTTGTGTACCACGTTCATCAACAGATTCTACTTTACCATTATTATTAATCAAATCTGTGAACTTTGTTACTAAATCTTTTATAGCTTGTTCTTCAATAGATGGATTAATAATGATAACACTCTCGTATTTATTCATTATATTCACCTCCTCATGGTTTAATAACCCATCAACTAAATGGGTAAGGAGAAAAGATCTCTCTTTTCAGCACAGGTATTTTATCATATTTTTTCCTGTTTTGCAACTGATTACTTGAAAAAATTGACATTTTATAGTAAAATGAATAGGGATTTGGGGACGTTCCTAAAATCCCTATTTTTATATATACGTATTTTATATTATTTTATAGATAGGAGTATTATTATGTGGGATGCAATTTTAGATAGTTTAATAGATACCGTAAAGTTAATTCCATTTTTACTAATAACATATATAATAATGGAATTTATAGAACATAAAACTAGTCATAAAACTAAAGATGCTATTAAAAAATCCGGACATTTTGGTCCATTAATTGGTGGTATCTTAGGTGTTGTACCACAATGTGGTTTCTCTGCAGCAGCTTCTAGCTTATATTCAGCTAGAATTATTACTTTAGGTACATTGATTGCAGTATTTTTATCTACTTCTGATGAAATGTTGCCAATATTAATTTCTGAAGCAGTAGATGTAAGGATTATTCTTTCAATACTGGGAATTAAACTTGTTATAGCTGTTGTTGTTGGTTTTATCATTGACCTATTTTTTAGAAAGAAATTTGAAACTTCAGAAGATGAACCAGAAATTAAGGATTTATGCGAGCATGAACATTGCCACTGTGAACATGGAATATTTAAGTCTGCTTTAAAACATACTATAAATATTACTTTATATATTTTTATAATATCTTTAGTTTTAAATATAATTATATATTTTATTGGAGAAGATAATTTAGCACATATTTTAAATTCTACACCAGTAATTGGACCTATTATCGCTTCATTAGTTGGATTAATTCCTAATTGTGCATCATCTGTAATTATTACACAACTATATCTTTCTAACGTACTTAATTTTGCTACAATGATTGCAGGACTTCTTGTTAATACAGGTGTTGGATTATTAATTTTATTTAGAACTAATAAAGATTTAAAAGAAAATATTAAAATAACAGTATTGTTATTCGCAATTGGTGTTATTTTCGGAATTATATTTGATCTAATCGGATTTAACATATAATTAAATCAAAAAGAGATTACTACATATAAACATAGTAATCTCTTTTTTGTTTATAATTTTATATTCCTAATATCTCTTTTGCTCTTTTTACATCATCATTTGTTGGCACTTTTACATTTTCAAATTCATATGGAACATTTAATTCTTCCCATTTAAATTTTCCTAAATTATGATATGGTAAAATTTCTACTTTAGTAACAGTTTTTAATGATTCTATAAATTCTTTTAATTTTATTAAATCTTCTTCTTTATCTGTATAACCAGGAATTAAAACTTGTCTTATCCACATTTCTTTCCCATGTTCACTTAAGTACTTTGCAAATTCTAATTCATATTTATTAGAAACTCCCACTAAATCTTTACAGATATCATCATTTATACATTTAATATCTAATAAGAATAAATCAGTAAGCTCAATTACTTCTTTAATTTTATCTGTAATAGGTAGATTTCCAGAAGTATCAACTGCTACTTTTATGTTTCTTTTCTTCATTTCTTTAAATAATGTAATTAACGCATCTGGTTGAAGAAGTGGCTCCCCACCACTTACTGTTATTCCTCCATCTGCTTGCATATATGCTGTATATCTTTCAATTTTTTTAACCACGTCATCTATGTCATAGATAGTACCAGAATTTACATCCCAAGTATCACGATTTTGGCAATATTTACATCTCAAATTACATCCTTGTGTAAATATTACAAATCTTATTCCTGGTCCATCAACTGCTCCTAATGTCTCAAAAGAATGTATTCTCATTTGACTTTTTACGTCCATAATAATCCTCCAAATTATTTTTTGCATAAATATAGGGATTTTAGGAACGTCCCCAAATCCCTAAAAGGACTGCCCCGAATCCCTATCCTTAACTATATTCTTTCATGAATAGTTCTGTTTATAACATCTAATTGTTGTTCTCTTGTAAGTTTTATAAAGTTAACTGCATATCCAGAAACACGAACTGTTAATTGTGGGTATTTTTCTGGATGTTCCATTGCATCTTCTAATAAAGCTCTATCAAAAACATTTACATTTATATGATGTCCTGTTTTTATAAAATATCCTTGTAACATACTTACCATATTTGTAATTTGTGTTTCTCTGTCTTTTCCTAATGTTCCTGGTGTAATTGCAAATGTATATGAAATACCATCTTCTGAATATTCATATGGTAATTTTGCAATAGTGTTCATAGAAGCTAATGCTCCATTTGTATCTCTTCCATGTAATGGGTTTGCTCCTGGTCCAAATGGCTCTCCAGCTCTTCTTCCATCCGGTGTATTTCCTGTTGCTTTACCATAAACAACATTTGATGTAATTGTTAATATAGATAATGTATGTTTAGAATGTCTATATGTTATATGTTTTTGTAATTTTCTTTCAAATGTTTTTACTAATTCTACTGCTATATTATCTACTCTGTCATCATCATTTCCGTATTTTGGGAAATCTCCTTCAACTTCATAGTTTACTGCTAAGCCTGTTTCATCTCTTATTACTTTTACTTTAGCATATTTTATAGCAGAAAGAGAATCTGCAACAACTGATAATCCAGCGATTCCACATGCCATTGTTCTTAAGATATCTTCTTCTCTATCATGTAATGCCATTTCTAAAGCTTCATAAGAATATTTATCATGCATATAGTGAATAGCATTTAATGCTTTAATATATATTTTTGCAACATAATCCATCATTTGGTCAAATTTTTCCATAACTTCATCATAATCTAAATATTCTGATGTTATTGGTGCAAATTTAGGTGTTACTTGTTTTCCAGATTTTTCATCTCTTCCACCATTTATTGCATATAATAAAGTTTTTGCTAAGTTTGCTCTTGCTCCGAAGAATTGCATTTGTTTTCCTATCTTCATTGCAGAAACACAACAAGCTATACCATAATCATCTCCAAGTGTAATTCTCATTAAGTCATCATTTTCATATTGAATAGAAGATGTATCAATTGATATTTTTGCACAATATCTTTTAAATGGTTCTGGTAAATTCTTTGACCATAATACTGTTAAGTTTGGTTCTGGTGCTGCTCCTAAGTTTTCTAATGTGTGTAATACTCTATAAGAATTCTTTGTAACTAATGTTCTACCATCAATTCCCATTCCTCCGATGCTTTCTGTTACCCAAACTGGGTCTCCACTGAATAATTCGTTGTATTCAGGTGCTCTTAAGAATCTAACTAATCTTAATTTTATTATAAACTGATCCATTAAAGATTGTGCTTCTTCTTCTGTTATAACTCCATTATCTAAATCTCTTTGGATATATATGTCTAAGAATGTTGATGTTCTTCCTAAACTCATTGCTGCACCGTTTTGATCTTTGATTGCAGCTAAATATGCAAAATATAACCATTGAATTGCTTCTTTAGCATTAGAAGCTGGTTCAGATATATCGAATCCATAAGAATTTGCCATTTCTTTTAATTGTTTTAATGCAACAATTTGATCAGCAACTTCTTCTCTTTGTCTTATAATTTCTTCTGTAAATTCATCTGTATTTAAAGATGTATCCATTAATAATTGCTTATCTGCTATTAATGCATCTACACCATATAAAGCAACTCTTCTATAATCTCCTATAATTCTTCCTCTTCCGTAACCATCAGGAAGTCCTGTTAATAAGTGTGAACTTCTTGCTGCTCTGATATCTTTTGTATATACTTGGAATACTCCATCATTGTGTGTTTTTCTTAAGTTGTGATAAATATATTCAACCTCATCATCAACTTTATATCCATAACTTTCTGCTGATTTTTCTACAATTCTAATACCACCATTTGGCATTATAGCTCTTTTTAATGGTGCATCTGTTTGAAGTCCTACGATTTCTTCTAAGTCTTTATCTATATAACCTGGTGCATATGCATTTATTCTAGAAGGTGTTTTACAATCTGCATCTAAAACTCCTTTTTCTCTTTCTTCTTTATATAAATCTAATACCTTGTCCCATAATTTTTTTGACTTGTCTGAAACTCCTTTTAAAAAGTTTTCATCTCCTTCATATGGAGTATAGTTAGCTTGAATAAAGCCTCTTACGTCTATTTCTTTAGTCCATTCTCCATCTTCTTTAAAACCTTCCCATTGTTTGAATTTCATAACATACCTCCTGATATATTTTTGCCTATTTTTAGGCTCCTATATCATCATAACATAAGTGATAATAGTTATCAATAAATTTCATTAAAATTTCAGAATAATTTATCGTAATTTTGTAAAAAATATTATCAATTTATTAGTTAATATTTACTTTATAGTTTCTTCTAGCGAATTTATTTAAATGCTATATTGAGTTTACAAAATGATTAGGAGGAGCACTATGGCTTTAGATTATTCTATAATTGGTGAAAGATTAAAAAGAGCAAGACTTGCCAAAAATATGACTCAAGAAAATTTAGCAGAACAACTAGATGTTTCTGTTGCTTTCTTAAGTAGAGTTGAACGTGGTCATTCTCACTTAAATTTAAATAGATTAACTCAAGTTTGTGAATTATTAGACGTTTCAGAAGGTTATATTTTGTCTGGAAGCTCAGAAAATTCAGAATCATACTTAGAAGAAGATTTCAAAAAACTTTTAGCAAAATGTTCTCCTGAAAAACAAAGACTTATTTATAATATTGCCAAAACAATAGCCGAAGATGAGAATTAATTATAATAATTCTATCATCTCCGGCATATTTTTTCCTTGTGTTTTTGGAATTTCTATAATCCTAAATTTAGATATCTTCTCTCCAAATTTTATTTCGACTATATCCCCTATTTTTACTTCATAACTTGGCTTTACTTGTTTTTCATTTACAAATATTCTTCCTTTATCAGCCATTTCATTTGCTATTGTTCTTCTTTTTATAACTCTTGCTACTTTTAAAAATTTATCTATTCTCATAAAAAACTCCTCATCTATCTCCTTCTATAACATCCACAGAATGTTCCAGAATTATTTTGATTATTATTGTTATTATTATTTGAATCTAGTACTCTTACTCTTCCATTTACAGTTAATACTTGATTATTATCTTCATTATTGTTTCCATTATTGCAATTATTATCACAATTATCATCACAATTATTATTGCAAACATTACTACAATTTCTTATATTGCGAATAAACCTACAAATAAATTTACTAATCCATGCGGCTAAGAAAGATAATATTGTATATATTACCGTTAAAATAAAAAATATTGTACTAGAAAATATAACCGCAATTAATAATAATATGGAAAATATTATTGCTGCAACAAGTATTGGACAATCTAAAAGTTTTTCCAATGCTATTGATATTACTATTACAGCAAGTGGTATTGCAAAAAATATTAATAAAACATTCATAATATATTTCAATCCTTTCATACTTCCTCTAGAAGCCATGTATAGAGAATTTTTCTTTTCCCTTTTTCTTTATATATATTATGAATGTTTATTTATTTTGTTACTAATTATAGTTAACTTCTACTAAATATAATCCATAAGGTGGTAACGTTTTACCCGCTTTTTGTCTATCTTTTGATTCAATTATTTCCGTTATTTCTTCAGGTTTTATTTTTCCCAAACCAACCTCTACTAATGTTCCAGCTATTATTCTTACCATATTGTATAAAAATCCATTACCAGTTAATTCTATAGCGATTCGCTCATTATCTTTAATAACCTTAGCTGAATATATTGTTCTTACACTACTTTTGCTACTTGTACCACTTGCTTTAAAACCTGCAAAATCATGCTCTCCAACAAAGTAATTTGCTGCTTCTTGCATCTTATTTACATCTAATGGCATTTTTATATTATATTCTAAATTTCTATAAATTGCACTTCCTGTTTCAGAATTATTAATTACATATCTATATGTCTTTTGTTTGCAATTATATCTACTATGAAATCTATCTGGAACTTCTTCCGCTTTTTTTATAACAATAGATTTTTTCAATCTAGAGTTTATAGCTATTGCAAATTTTTCTATCGGAATAGTAGAATTAGTTCTAAAATTTGCAACTTGTCCTAGCGCATGTACTCCTGCATCTGTTCTTCCAGAACCTATAAGTTCTATCTCTTCTTTTGTTATATCGGAAATAACCTTTTCTATAGTACCTTGTATATTTAATTTATTTGGTTGCTTTTGCCAACCATTAAATTCTTTTCCATCATATTCTATAGTTAATTTGATATTTCTCATATTTCCATACGTCCTTCTAAAGCTTGTAACAAAGTAATTTCATCTGTATATTCTAGGTCTCCACCTATTGGAATTCCTCTTGCAATTCTTGTAACTTTAATTCCTAATGGTTTTATTAACTTAGACAAATACATAGCTGTTGCTTCCCCTTCTACTCTTGGATTTGTTGCTAAAATTACTTCTTTTACTTCTCCAGTTTGTAATCTTGTTAAAAGCTCTTTTATTTTTATATCATCAGGTCCTACACCATTCATTGGTGAAATCGAACCATGTAAAACATGGTAAACTCCTTTGTACTCATGTGTTTTTTCCATAGCAATAATGTCTTTAACATCTTCTACAACACAAATAGTTGATTTATCTCTTTTTGGATTTGCACAAATAAAACATGGGTCAGTATCAGAAATATTAAAACATACAGAGCAATACTTTAAATTTTTTCTTGCTTCTTGTATAGATTTTACAAATTCCTCTGCGACTTCATCACTGCAATTTAGCATATAAAAAGCAAGTCTTGTCGCTGTTTTATTTCCAATACTAGGTAATCTTTCAAAATTTTCTATTAATTTTTCTATTGATGGTGAATATATAGACATTTTTACTCCTTACATTATTCCTGGTATATTAAATTTTCCCATTTGTTGTTCTGTTGCACTATCCACTTTACTTAACGCATCATTTACACATGTTATAATTAAATCTTGTAACATTTCTACATCATCTGGATCTACTATATCTTTATTTAATTTTATTTCTTTAATAACTTTCTTTCCGCTTACTTTTACAGTTATGGCTCCTCCACCAGCTGTACTTTCAAATTCTTTGGCAGCTATTTCTGTTTGTGTCTTCTCCAAATCTGCTTGCATTTTTTTTGCTTCTTTCATTAAATTATTTAGGTTCATTCCTCCGAATCCACCCATTCCTCCTGGAAATCCTCCACGTCTTCCCATAATTATACCTCCTAATTTTATTCTATTATATCTATTGGAATATCTAAACCTTCTACTAAATTCTCGAATTCTGATTTTGTTGGTTTAGCTTCCACATGATTATCTATTAATTTTACTTTCATTTCTTTTCCAAAAGCCATTGATACTTCTTTAGTTATGGCTTGCATATTTTCTGGTTTTTCTAAAATTCCTTTTGCTAGTGGCTTTAGTCCATTATTAAAATTAATTCCTACTGTCATATCATTTATTTCGGAAATATTTGTATTTAATAAATTCGTATATAGCCCCATTTTTCCTTCGGTTTTAAATTTTCCAACAATGTCTTTCCAAAATGCATTATTTTTTAATTCTTCGGGAGTTAATGATTTTCTTTCTACTTTCTTAACTGCTGTAGATTCTTTTCTTACTTCTGTATTGCTTCCATTAACAATTCTATTCTTTCCAACTTGGCTTAAAAAACTTTCTATTTTAAATAATCTTCTTTGTAATTCTTGTAAATCATTATTATTTATATTTTGACTATTTGGAATATCTGCAGGAATTTGCATTACATTTCCTTTATTTGAATCACATAGTTTTATAAATCCTGCTTCTAACATTATTGTCTTTTGAGAAGACCATTTCATATCATTTTCTAAATCTGATAATTGATAAATCAAATGAACTAATTCTTCTTTGTTAGATTTATCTGCAAGTTCTTTCAACTTTTGTTTTTCTTCTTCACTATATATACCTGTTTCGCCTGTTACTTTATATAATAAAACATCTTTTACATATTTTATTACTTCCCATAAAAAGTTATTTTGATCTTTTCCTTCATTAATTACGGTTTTTAGTGTTTTTAGGCAATCATCAATATTTTTTTCTAAAACACTGGTTACAATTTCTTCTATATAGCTTAACTTAGGTATTCCTACTAATTCTTTTACTTTATCTTCGCTTATCTCATTATCTCCATCTTGCAGACATCTTTCCAAAATACTTAATGCATCTCTCATTGCTCCTTCTGACAAAGAAGCTACAATTTTTAATGCATTTTCATCTGCATCTATTTTGCTAGATTCACATACAACTTTCAATCTTTTTACAATGTTTTCTAATGAGATTTTTTTAAAATCAAATCTTTGACATCTTGATAAAATAGTTGCTGGTAGTTTTTGAGGTTCTGTTGTTGCCAATATAAATTTAACATGTGCTGGTGGTTCTTCTAGTGTTTTTAGTAAAGCATTGAACGCACCCGTAGATAACATGTGAACCTCATCTATTATATATACTCTATATTTTGCAAGAGTTGGTAAGAAATTAACCTCGTCTCTTATAAGTCTTATATCCTCTACACTATTATTTGATGCTGCATCCATTTCCACAATATCTGTTAAAGATCCTGAAAGTGCAGCTTTACATATTTCACATTCATTACATGGTTCTCCATTTTTTGGATTTAAACAATTTACTGCCCTTGCTAATATTTTAGCAGCTGAAGTTTTTCCTGTTCCTCTACATCCATTAAATAAATACGCATGCCCAACTCGTCCAGCTATTAATTGATTTTTTAATGTTTTAGTAATATGTTCTTGCCCCACAATTTCGTCAAAAGTTAAAGGTCTAAATTTTCTGTATAATGCTGTATATGCCATTTTACCACTTCCCTTTAATTTAAGTTTAGCCTCTCTATGGAAAGCAATTACCCACATAAATACACTACTTATTGCTGCTTCCTTCCGGACCTGACAAGGTTCATAGCTTTTTATTGGGATTGCCCTCCATACAAAGGCTAAACATTGTAACTTTATTTTATATCCGTTGTTATTATATATGCTTTCTGTTATTTTAGCAAGACATTTTACATTCTTTTAAAAATTACATCACTAAAATCTGTCTTCTCTAGTTGTGTTTTTCCTTGTGTTTGAACATCTCCAGTTGGTAAATCAATTGTTATAGTTCCTTTATATTTAATATTTCTACTAGTTTCTATTATTATATCAAAACTTAGTTTATAATTTAAATCTTCTGAATTTGTATTACCTTTTGCAAGTAAAGTTCCGTCATGTATAATTTCTTCATCATTACTTCTTACTTCACATACATTTTGATTAACTGAACGTAATAAAATTATGCTTCCTTGATTTGAAATTTTTAATTCATCTAAGTTTGTTTCTTTTTCGCCTTTATATGTTAATGAACTTCCTACTAAATGTGCTTCATCTTCGACAACTTTACCTTCAGAATTAGCTCTGTATAACTTTATATTCTCTGCTCCGCTATTCTTTTCTATAACAAAGTTTTCAAATGTTATATTTTTAATATTTGTATTTTTTGTATATTCATCATTTTTTTGTATTTCTAAATATATATCGTTATATTGATTAACACTAAAATTCCATTTTGTATCTGCTGCTGCTTCTATTTCGTTACTTTCCGCAGTACTTACCACAATCATTTTTGAAAGTTCAAATGGTAAATTAGTTTCACCTTCAACTTGATATCTTAACATTATTATTCCTGCTATTATTAAAATTAAAACTATAATTCCAAGTATAACACATATGTGAACAATTTTTTTACCTTTTAATTCACTAATTTTCATTAGTTACACCTCTATCTTTCTTCTTTTTTTCTCTTAATTCTTTAAAAAATCTCTGTAGTATTTCTTTACTCTCTTCTTCTAATATATTTTTTTCATATTCTGGTATATGATTAAATTTATATTTCGTTAAATCTATAACAGAGCCACATGCTCCAGCTTTTAAGTCAGATACACCATAATAAATTTTTCGTATTCTAGAATTAATTATTGCTCCCATACACATTGGACATGGTTCCATTGTAACATATATATCACACTCTTCTAATCTCCAAGCATCTAGCTTCTTACTTGCCTTTTCGATAGCAATAATTTCTGCATGTTTTAGGGTATTCTTTTTTGTTTCTTTTAAATTATGTCCCCTAGAAATTATTTTTCCATCTTTAACAATTACAGCACCAATAGGAACTTCTCCTTTACTATATGCTTTTTCAGCTTCATTTAATGCTTGTTTCATAAAAAAATTTTTTTCTTCCATTTTTTCTCCTAATCGGGATTTAGGGACGTTCCTTTTTTCCCTATATTTTGGTGCACTTAGCTGGATTCGAACCAGCGGCCTCTCCCTTAGGAGGGGAGCGCTCTATCCACCTGAGCTATAAGTGCATATTTTTAATACTTTTGTATTATATCAATTTTACCACTTTTTTTCAAGCTAACTTATCATGAAATTGAAAACTATTGAATTTTATCCATTTTTTCGGTATAATAACAAGAGTTAAGAAAGGATTTTATTATGCAAAAAATATTAGGTTCAATGAGAAAAGCAATCGAAGAATTTCATATGATAGATGAGGGTGATAAAATAGCTGTAGCTTTGTCTGGCGGCAAAGATTCTATAACTTTATTAATGGCCCTTAAAAACTTGCAAAGATTTTATCCCAAGAAATTTGACTTAATAGCAATATCTATCAATCCAGGATTTGAATTTTTTGACGTTAACATATTATATGACCTTTGTCAAAAAATTGATGTTGAATTATATGTTGTAGATAGCTATATAAAGGAAATAGTTTTTGACATTAGAAAAGAAAAAAATCCTTGTTCTCTTTGCGCTAATCTGCGACGCGGAATTTTAAACACAACAGCAATTGAACATGGATGCAATAAAATCGCTTTAGGTCATAATGAAGATGATGTTTTAGAAACATTTCTTATGAATATTTTGTATACTGGCAGCATTTCTACCTTTGCACCTGTTTCGTATATGGATAGGTCTAAAATGACTTTAATAAGACCATTAATATATATTAGCGAAAAACAAACAAGAAGTTTTATAAAAAATAACAATATTACTATTATGCCAAAAGCTTGTCCAATGGATGGTAAATCTAAACGTGAAGATATAAAACAGTTGTTATATGACTTAAGTAAACAAATACCTCATGTAAGAGCTAATATGTATGGTGCCATAAAACGAAGTAAAATTAAAGGTTGGAATATTTAATTTAATTATAGTTTAATTTAAATGTTATTTTTTATTATTTAGTTCATTAAATTATTCTTAAAGTGCTGTTATACTTAATATAAATTTTTTAGGAGGATAGCACATGGATTTAAAAGAAGCAAATAAAATTATTGGTAATACGTATAAACAAATTAGAAAAAGTAAAAAATTTACACAAGAGGAAGTAGCTGAAAAAAGTGATTTAACACCTGAATATCTATCAAAATTTGAAAATGGCAAATATAATGCTAGCATATACAATATTATCTTACTTTGTAAAGCTATTGATACTAATCCAACACAATTATTTAACCAATTTTTTGATGACAATTCAGCAGCTATTATTACAACTATAACGGACGAACTAAAAGATATGGATATTTCAGATCAAAAATTAATTTTAAGTTTAATTAAACGTATAAAAAATAAAGCCAATATTTAATATTGACTTTATTTTTTTGTTATATATTACTCTTTTATCAATTCTTTTAAATCATCTTTTAATTTTTTAACTTTATTTTCTGCATCTGACATATTGCTTCCTTTTACGCCTACATAAAATTTTATTTTTGGCTCTGTTCCTGAAGGTCTTACACATACCCAAGAATCATTTTCTAAATCAAAATAAAGTACATTTGATACTGGTAGTCCTGTTTCTACTTCTTCCTTGGTTTCCATATCTATTATTTTCTCTGTCTTATAATCTCTAAACTTTTCTACTTTATATTCTCCTATTTTTGAAGGAACATTATTTCTTAGATTATCCATCATTTCTTTTATTTTTCTTGCACCACTAGCACCTTCTAGTGTTAATGATAATAAGTCTTCTTTATAATATCCATATTTTTCATAGATATTAATCATTTGATCCCATAATGTTAATCCCTTTTCTTTGTAATATGCTGCAGCTTCGCAAAGTGCCATAACTGCTGCTATACCATCTTTGTCTCTTGCATGTGTTCCTATTAAACATCCATAACTTTCTTCAAATCCAAATAAATATGTATTTGAATTTGTTTGCTCAAATATTTTTATTTGCTCTCCTATATATTTAAATCCTGTTAAAACTTCTTTTAATTCTATATTATAATTTTTAGCAATGCTGTCTGCTAAATTTGAAGAAACAATTGTCTTTATTAATACACCATTTGCAGGTATTAAATTTCTTTCTTGTTTTTGAGATAATTCATATTCTGCAATCAATAAACCAGACATATTTCCTGTAAATGATTTATATTCACCTGTTTTTGAGTCTTTAGCATATACCCCTAATCTATCTGCATCTGGATCTGTTGCAAGTACTATATCAGCATCTTTTTCCTTTGCTAATTCTAAAGCTAAATTAAAAGCTTTTGGATCTTCTGGGTTTGGATAATCAACTGTAGGGAAATCTCCATCTGGAAGTTCTTGTTCTTTTACTATATATACATTTTCGAAACCTAGTCTCTTTAATATTGTTCTAACTGGTATATTTCCTGTTCCATGTAATGGAGTATATACTATTTTTAAGTCTTTTTGTTTCTTAATAATATCTGGATTTAAAACAAGTTTTTGTAATGTATCCATATATTTCTCATCTATTTCTTTTCCAATTATATTATATAGTTTCTTGTTTTCTGCTTCTTCTTGTGAAATCTTTTTTATTTCTCCATAATCTGTAATATTATTTACTTCTGTAATTATATCTTTATCAACAGGTGGAACTATTTGTGCACCATCTTCCCAATAAACTTTATATCCATTATATTTTGGTGGATTATGGCTTGCTGTTATCATTATTCCTGCAATACATTTCAATTCTCTTACTGCAAAAGATAATTCTGGTACAGGTCTTAATGAATCAAATAAATATGTTTTTATGCCATTAGCATTTAATATTAACGCTGTTTCTTTACTAAATTCTGGTGACATATGTCTAGAATCATAAGAAATTGCAACTCCTCTATCTTCTCCATGTTGTTTTTTTATATAATTTGCTAACCCTTGTGTTGCTTTTCCTACAGTATATATATTCATTCTATTAGTTCCAGCACCTATTACACCTCTTAATCCAGCTGTTCCAAATTCTAATTCCTTATAAAACCTATCTTCAATTTCTTTATTATCATTTTTAATATTTATTAATTCTTTTTTTGTTTCCTCATCAAAAACATCACTTGTACACCATTTTTTATATTCATTTAAATATTCCATTTTTCCTCCTTCAAATGCAAAAATGGGCCATAAAGCCCATTTTTCATTTTGTTTTATATTTAATTTTTCTTATGAAAATTTATATATAATTCTCTTGCTGTTTCTGGGCTATCTACACCTTCTGCATTTTTTACAGGTGCAAATTCATCTTCTCTTTTTACTCTCATTACTGCCATACTTTCCATACTTTGGAATGCATCAAATATAAATGTTTCAAACTTATATGCATTTGGTTTATCCGCTACAACTAATTCACCTTTTGCATTTATATAGTTTGCTTTTTTAAATGCTTCATGGTATGGTAATTTGTTAGCTGCAATTTCATTTATTCTTTTAATATTAAATAAATTACAATTGATATGAGATTCTCCAAAAACTAGTTCTCCATTAGCATCTCTTTTATTGCTCATTTCTTCTGAAATCTCTGTATACTCTACTACACTTGGTTTTGAATTTCTTTTACAAAATACTCCAACTCTTTCTTCTGGTCTTGCTTTAACAACTGATTTTCCTGCTGCCATACATTTTTTAGTTGCTGCAATAGCAACAAAGATTGGATCTACCATATTTACTAAAGGATTATCTACTGGTCCTATAAATACCCATTCAATATTCCTTTTGTTCATATCTTCCAATGCTCCGCTTTTTAGCATTGATTCAAAAACTCCACCGTGTCCATCGGCTGCCAATTTTAGGAATCCTTCTTCGTTTACTAATATTTTTCCTTCTTTATCAATCATTGGTAATTCACCTTGAATGAAAAACATTATATCTTCTTTTGGATATCCAAAATAATTATGGCTCTCAAAGAAATTAACTGTTTCAGCATTGTTCTCATGACTTGTCATAATATACCAAGGAATTGTTATTCCATATTTTTCATTTGCTTCTTTAATTGGCTTACAAATTAATTCGAATAAAGATTCATGCGTATCTAATCCGATATCAAATGTTCCTTTTGGTCCATTGTATCCAAGTCTTGTTCCTTGTCCTCCAGCCATTGTTAATACTGCTAGTTTGCCTTCTTTTATTATTTTATCTCCTAATTTTTCATAATTTTCATATTCTTCTTTAGATAATTTACTTTTATCTACATATTCGATAGGTTCAATTATATCGTCACCCATCTCTATACCTTTTTTTGTTTTTTCATATAAATCTTTAATTAAATCAAAATCTACATTTAATATTTGATCTAATAGTTTTTCTTTTCCTTCTGCATTCAACTTATCGTAGCAAACTAACAATTGTTCTTGATTATTTTTCTTTAGTATCTCTTTTACTTCTTCATATTTTTCCATCGATCTGCCTCTCTTAATTTTATATTATTATAAATGACAATTAATATATTATAATATAAAATTTTTTTAGTCAATATCTACGGATTTATTATTTAAGCTTTCTTTTTTACTTCTCTTACATATTCAGGAAAAATTTCCTCTATTTCGTGTTCCCCAGACGTATTTAAAATCTTATCTGTATTTTCTAAAATACTTCCTATATTCTTATTAAATTCTATAATATCATAACAATTAATTAGTACTAAATCAGCGTCTTTATGGTTTTTCTTATACTTATTTAACATTTTGTTAATTTCCCTAACATATTTTTCATTTCCATTTATAATAATGTATTTCTTACTAGAATTATTAATTTGTTTTTCTAAATTTTTATAATCGTTCATTGTTTTAGCGTTCCAGTCTATTTCTTTAATTTTCTCTTTTAATTCTTCTTTTAGATTTAGTTTTGACAATAATAGTTTTATTGTTTTATCTAAACTGTTTTGTAAAACTGTGTAAATTTCGCAGTCTTCATGAATTTTTCTTTCCATATATGGAAGTAACATAGTTATTAAATGTACTTCATTTACATAGAAACTAGACATCCTTTTAAAATTCTCTTCACAATACATAGTATCCCTCCAATATTTTTGGCTACTTACAAATTTTACCATTCGTTGTTTTTAATGTCAATATTTTCCATTTTTGTTTTTGGTAATTTCATCGACAAATATTTTATATTCTTATGTATATTTTTTAAAATTTCAGTTCATATTCCTATTAGACATATATCATATATAGGAGGTTACATATGAAAAAGAAATTAAATTTTATCTTAATTTTAACTATACTAATATTTTTATATATTGTTCTGCTTTCCTTTAATTATAGCCAAGCAATTTCTTACAATCTATCAGATAGTGTATTTAGATTACACATCATTGCAAATAGCGATTCTTCTGCTGACCAAGAGTTAAAATTAAAAGTTAGAGACAATATAATAGAATATATGAATACTTTAACTTCTAGCTCTTCAGATAAAAAAGATGTTATTTCTATGGTTAATAATCACTTAGATTCATTTAAGGAAATCGCATTAAATACAATAAAAGAAAATGGATATAATTATGATGTTAATATCGAAATTGGAAATTTTCATTTTCCTACTAAATCATATGGCGATATTTCTTTCCCAGCAGGCAATTATGATGCTTTAAAAATAGAAATTGGTGATGCTATAGGACAAAATTGGTGGTGTGTATTATTCCCTCCTCTTTGTTTTGTAAATTCCTCTACAGGTGTTGTTCCAGATGATTCTAAAAATACATTAAAAGAAAATATTAATTCCGAAAGTTATGAGATTATAAGTGAAGGAAATAACAGCAATGATAATACTTCTGATATAAAAATTAAATTTAAAATAATTGAATTTTTTAATAATTTTGGAAAATAAAAAAATATTTATCTATAATATAGTTGTCAATATTATTGTTTTATGTTATATTTTATTAGGTATAGAGTGTATATCACTCTATTTTTCATGTAATAAATTACTATTTGATAAAAAATATTTTGGAGGTAATTAATTTGGATAAATTGATAATAACAGGTGGCACTCCTTTAAAAGGTGAAGTTACAATTAGTGGAGCCAAAAATGCCGCAATTGCAATATTACCAGCAACACTTTTAATTAATGGTACTTGTACAATAGAAAATGTACCAAATATTAGTGATGTTAAAATTTCTTGTAAAATACTAGAAGAATTAGGAGCAAAAATTGATTGGATCAATGATAATACATTAACAATAGATACAACAAATATAACTTCTACACATGCTCCATTAGATTTAACTAGAAAATTCAGAGCATCATATTATTTAATAGGCTCTTTACTTAGTAGATTTAAAAATGTAGAAGTAGGATTACCTGGTGGTTGCAATTTAGGACCAAGACCTATAGATCAACATATAAAAGGATTTGAAGCTTTAGGCGCAAAAGTTGATGTTTCCCAAGGAAAAATTCAAGCTAAAGCTAAAAAATTAATTGGAAACTCTATATACCTAGATGTAGTATCTGTTGGTGCAACAATAAATGTTATGCTATCTGCTGTTCTTGCAGAAGGTACAACAACAATTGACAATGCTGCAAAAGAACCTCATGTTGTTGATGTTGCTAACTTTTTAAATACAATGGGAGCAGATATTCGTGGTGCCGGAACAGATATTATTAAAATAAATGGTGTAAAGGCTTTACATGGTAATGCTACATATTCAGTTGTTCCTGATCAAATAGAAGCTGGTACTTTTATGTTAGCAGCAGTTGCCTCTAAAGGAGATATAACAATAAAAAATTGTATTACTAAGCACTTAGAGTGTGTAACAGCAAAATTATTAGAAATAGGTGCTCATGTAGAGGATATTGATGGTGATACTTTAAGAGTATGGGCTTCAAAGAGACCAAATAAAGCAACAATAAAAACAGCACCATATCCTGGTTTCCCTACAGATTTACAACCTCAAATGGGTGTTGTATTATCTATAGCAAATGGAACTAGTATAATTAATGAAAGTATTTGGGATTCTCGTTTTCAATATACTGCTGAACTAAATAAGATGGGAGCTAATATAACAGCTTCTGGAAAATCTGCTGTTTTCCAAGGGGTAAATGAATTATCAGCCGCACCTGTTTATTCTACAGATTTACGTGCAGGCGCTGCATTGATAATAGCAGGAACTATTGCAAAAGGGAAAACTGAAGTTTATAATCTAGAGCATATTGATAGAGGTTATGAGCACATCGAAGATAAATTTAGAAACTTAGGGGCTAAAATAGAAAGAGTCTCTGAATAAGCAAAGGATGAAATTAATATGTTAAATTTTAGAAGTTTATATAGTGGCAGTACTGGAAATAGTTTATTTATAGAAAGTGACAATACAAAGATATTAGTAGATAGTGGAGTTAGTTTGAAAAAGCTAACTTCTGCTTTATCTTCTAGTGATATATCTCTTAATGATATTAATGCCATTATTGTTACTCATGAACATTCTGACCACGTTCAAAGTTTAGGAATGGTTTCTTCTAAGTATAACATACCAGTATATGCAAATGAAAAAACATGGGATGCAATGCCTAAGCAAAAGGAAAGAATTTCAGATTCAAACCAAAAGTTTTTTAAATCATATGAAAAATTTGAAATTGGTGATTTAATAATAGATCCTTTTTCTATCCCACATGATGCTGCAGACCCTTGTGGATTTAACATTATAAATAATAATGAAAAAATTAGTATTGCAACAGATATCGGACATATGACTAAATCAATTGTAAATAAATTAGATGGTAGCTCTTTTATTTTATTAGAGTCTAACTATGATCCAGAAATATTAAAATCTGGAAAATACCCATATTATTTAAAGACAAGGATTTTAGGTCCAAATGGTCATCTACCAAACGAGATGGCTGGTAAAACAATTGCTTACTTATTAAAAGGATCTTTAAAAGAAGTAATGCTTGGACATTTAAGTAAGGAAAATAATTTTCCGGAATTAGCTTATCAAACAGTTATAGAAGAATTAATAAGCAGTAATTTTGACGAAAATTCTATTAGAGTATCTGTTGCTAATAGAAATGAACCAAGTAAAATAGTTACAGTTTCTTAACATAGAATATTTTTTAACTGCTATAGATAAACATATATAGCAGTTTATTTTTATACTAACTACTATTAAACATTTTTAATACCTTTCAAAAAATAAATTTAAGGAGTTTACCATGTTATCAATTAATATAATATGTATTGGAAAAATTAAAGAAAGTTTTTTTAAAGATGCTATAAATGAATACTCTAAAAGACTTTCTAAATATTGTAATTTAAATATAATAGAACTTTCTGATGAAAAATTACCTTCTAAATTAAATGATAAAATTATTGACAATATAAAGAATATCGAAGGAAAAAAAATATTATCGCATCTAAAAAAAGATTCATATAAAATATGTTTAGATTTACATGGAAAACAATTTTCATCTGAAGAGTTTTCCGCTAAAATTGATTCAATATCTCTTAATTATAATAGCTCAATTACATTTATTATTGGTGGAACTTTAGGAATATCTTCTGAAGTTTTAAACTGCGCAGATGAAAAAATTTGTTTTTCGAAAATGACATTTCCACACCAATTAATACGTGTATTTTTGTTAGAGCAATTATTTAGAGCTTTTAAAATTTCTAATAATGAAACTTATCATTGGTAATATATGGGGGCTACAGAAGGAACATTATATTATTTTTTTATGTAATTATTCATTTATTGGGGGAGCTGTAATAATTATATACATGCAAAAATTGCTCCTTCTGTAAGATTATTAACTATTTTTTAATTTGTTTTGGATTTTTTTCGAAATAATTTGTTGAATTGTTTTTTTTATAAAAAAATAAATTGAAATAAAAATTAATATTTTAAAAAACATATTTCCTCTTTGAATTAATTTTTTATATCTTACTCTCTTTTTATTTACTTGTCAACAAAAACTCTTCGACATTTTTCTACATATAGTTGAATATCAGAATAGCTGTAGCTACACCTACAAAATTTGCTATTAGTGATGAAATCAATGTAAATCTTATCTTTTTTACTCCAATAGAACTGGTATATAAAGCAATTGTATAAAAACTTGTTTCAGTAGCTCCCATTATTGTTGATGCTATTAAACCAATCTTACTATCAACCCCGTTTTCTTGCATAATATTTGTCGCAATTCCCATTGATGCACTTCCAGAAATTGGTCTTAAAATAGCTAATGGCATTATTTCTGCAGGAATATTTAATAATTTTAGCAATGGTGAAATTAACTCTATCACAAAATTAATTATTCCAGAACTTTTCAATAAATTAATAGCTAGAAATATTGCTAATAAAGTTGGAAATAATTCAATTACTATTTTTACTCCCTTCTTTGCCCCGACAATAAAAATATCATACACATTTTTTTTCTCTGCAATTCCATATCCTATCGAAAATACAATTACAAAAGGTATTATAATCGTTGAAATATAATTTATAAAATTCATTTACGAGCTCCTTTTTTAGATAATATTTTTACAGATGTTATTCCTGCTATCGCTGCGACAATCGTAGCTATCCAAACAGGCAATATGATTCTAGAAGGATTGCTCGAACCGAAGTGAGCTTCTTATTGCTATTACAGTAGTTGGAATAAGTTGTATTGATATCGTATTTAAAACAATAAACATTATCATTGAATCTGATAGCTCTTCTTTGTTTGAGTTTTCCTCTTGTAATGTTTTTATAGCTTTTAATCCTAATGGAGTAGCAGCATTACCTAGTCCTAATAAATTTGCCACAATATTCATGGACATTTCTTTATATGCTTTATTTTCTTTGTTTATATCTGGGAATAAAAATTTCATAAGTGGTGATAAACATTTAGTTATCTTATTAATTAAAGTCGTTTCTTTAATAATTTCCATTATCCCATTCCACATGCACATAACACCAATAAAACTTAGAATCATTTCAACTGTTTGTTTACATGATTCAAAAATAGCATTATTTAATTCATTCATATTAAATTTAAAAACTGCATATATAAATGAAATAATGATAAAACCTGGCCATAACTTATTTAACATTCTATTTCCCCCATATTTTATTCTATTAATTCAGACTTAAATTTATACAAACTATTTCCATAAATAGGAAAATATAATTCTTCTTAAATTATTGACCAAAAAGATAAAATATGGTATTATTGTAGTATAATTTGTCGTTTAATTTGATTAGGGAGGATTGTAAATGAAATCAACAGGAATTGTAAGAAGAGTGGATGAATTAGGAAGAGTTGTTATTCCTATAGAGTTAAGAAATAAATTTGACATAAAAGAAAAAGATCCAATAGAAATATATGTTGATGGATCTTCCATAGTTCTAAAAAAATATGAACCTAATTGTATCTTTTGTGGAAGCACAAAAAAATTAATTACTTATAAAGATAAATTAGTTTGCCCAAAATGTATAGAAAATTTAGCTAAAACAGAAGATAAATAAAATAAATTATATATAAAAAAAGATTGTAATGTTAATTACAATCTTTTTTATGTCTTTATTAAATTAATTTATAAAATGTTGATAAATTTCATTCTTTGGAACATTCCTATCTTTTGCAATCCTCTTTATTATATCTTTTTTATCTAATCCATTTCTTTTATAATATTCAAAATGTTCTTCTAATGTTAATTTATTTAATTCATTTTCTTCATTCTCATCTATATTGCTATTTTCATCTATAATTATTACATATTCACCTTTAGGTGTTGTTATTTTTTCTTGTACTTCTTTAATAGTACCTCTAATAAATTCTTCATGTATTTTTGTTAGTTCCCTAGCTACTACAACCTTTCTATCTCCCACATAATTTTCTAAATCTTTTAATGTATTTATAATTTTATGTGGAGCTTCATATAAAATTATAGTATTTTTATTATTTCTAATTTGTTCTAATTCTTTAGTTCTTATCTTTTTATTTAAAGATAAAAAGCCATAAAAAGTAAAGCTCCTTGTATTTACTCCTGCTGCCATTAAAGCTGTTATTATTGCACAAGCTCCTGGAATTGGAACAACTTCTATATTTCTTTCTAACGCTTCTTTTACAATAAATTCTCCTGGATCAGAAATAACTGGTGTTCCTGCATCTGAAATTAAAGCAATATTATTTCCTTCTTCTATTTTATTTAATATCATATCTGTTTTTTCTTCTTCATTATGTCTATGATAACTAATTAAAGGCTTAGTAATTTCTAAATGATTTAGTAATTTTAATGAGTGCCTTGTATCTTCTGCTATTATTATATCAACTTGTTTTAATGTGTTAATAGCTCTTAAAGTAATATCCTCTAAATTCCCTATAGGTGTTGCTACTATGTAAAGTTTACCTTTCATTTTTCCCCCTATTTTTTATTATATATTTTTAATATTTCATCTGTATATGTATTATCTTCATTGTATATAATTAATGGTCTTTCTATTTCTAAAAATGATTTAGCGTTTTTTACTCCCTTTATCAAAATTAAATTAGGTTTATTATTAATTTTTGGATAAACTAGTCTTAGTTTTTTAGGTTCTATCTTATATTTTTTAAATAAATTTATTATTTCAGCTAATCTTTCTGGTCTATTTACCATATAAAATGCACCTTTATCTTTTAAGACATTACTTCCATGAGAAATAAAATCTTCTAAATTAGCTGTAATTTCATGTCTAGAAATTAATTTATTTATATTTTCATTTTTTACACCACAATTTTCTTTTTTATATGGTGGATTTGTAACAATTGCATTAATAGAATTTTTATCTAAATATTTCTCTATGTTTTTTATATTATCATTAATTATTTCGATTGTATTTTCTAAGTTATTTAATTTAACACTCCTACCTGCCATTTCTGAAATTTCCTTTTGAATTTCTAAAGCGTATATTTTTTTACATTCTGTCTTTTTTGCTAGTAATATACTTATTATTCCTGTGCCAGTTCCTATATCTAATACATTGCTATCTTTTTTTAAATCTTTTGCAAAATCACTTAATAAAATACTATCTATACCAAAACAAAAATAGTTTTCATTTTGTATAATTTTTAATCCTTTATATTCTAAATCATCTATTCTTTCATTTTCTTTTAAATCCATAATTATTCCTCAATATTAGAAAAGTGGCTTTGCAATTAGCATAGCCCTATGAAACTTAATATTATTATTTTTAAAAATTTTGGCGTTTTTTCTGAAACAATATAAATTTCATTTCATATTATATAATAAATATTTAATTTTTTCAAATTTGGAGGTCATTATGAATATTCCTAAAAAAGATATTATAAATAAAAAAAATAATTTTATTTGTTCACTTTACCAAGTAGAAAATTTTTTAAATAAATTTACGATTTTATTAAAAACAAAAAATTTTGCTGAATTTATTAAAAAACAAAATTAATAGTCTTCTCTTGAGAATTCCTTTTCAAAATTAATTCCTTCATCTTTAAAACATTTATTTTCTTCTCCATCAATTAATATTTTTATGGAATTAACTTCATTTAATTCTGTAACTGTTTTTACTATTGTTTCTATTATTTTATTTTCGTTTTCTTTTCCTTCTAATGCATTGTCAATAAATTCGTGTGAAAAATCTATATATAGAATATCCCCTTTTAATTCTACATTATTAATTTTAGTATTTTCTGGTAGTACTTTCTGTAATTTTTCATTTTTTGGTCCTTCTATTAATTGTTCTAATAAATATTTATATGGATTTTCTAATAATAAATTAATATTTATTGTCCTAGCCTCAGGATTAATTTCTCCACTATCTTTATTAATAAAATATAATGAAATAATAGTATTTCTTAATTGCTCATCACTAATTTCTTCTGCCGGAACATATTCTTGTACTATTTCATTTGTCTCTTCTGATTTATTTTTATTAAAATAATATATTACTACACCTAAAATTACTACTAATAATATTAAAAAAAATACTATTAAAAATCCTTCTTTCTTTTTCATTTTATCCCTCCTTTTTCTTGATTAATTATTATGAAAGACAAGTATAAAATATAACTCTTTTTCCATTTTTTCCAATTTGACAAAATGTCTTTTTCCGTATACAATTAGCTTGTAAAATTATGCTTTTTTACAAAAGTTATGAAAGGAGAAACATATGGAAAATATACTTCATGTTGGTCTAGACGTTGGGTCAACAACAGTAAAAATTGTAGTTATAGATTCTAATAAAAAAGAAATATATTCTGATTACACAAGACATTTTTCAGATACTAAAAACACAGTTTGTAAAGTTTTGGAATCATTACCAGAAAAATTCCCAGATAGTAAATTTACAATCGCACTTACCGGTTCTGGAGCAATGTCTGCAGCTACTTTTTTAGGGCTACCTTTTATTCAAGAAGTTGTAGCTTGTAAAAGAGCTGTTGAAAAATTCATTCCACAAACAGACGTAGTTATAGAATTAGGTGGAGAAGATGCAAAAATTATATATTTTGATCAATCAATAGAACAAAGAATGAATGGAACTTGTGCTGGTGGTACAGGTGCATTCTTAGATCAAATGGCATCTTTACTAGATACAGATACAGCAGGACTTAATGAACTTGCAAAAGATTATACAACAATTTATCCTATAGCTTCACGTTGTGGAGTTTTTGCTAAGACTGACGTACAACCTTTAATAAATGAAGGTGCAGAAAAATCTGATATAGCTGCTTCAATCTTTCAAGCAGTTGTTAATCAAACAATAAGTGGTCTTGCTTGCGGAAGACCTATAAGAGGTACAGTAGCATTTTTAGGAGGACCTTTAAATTATCTTCCTGAATTAAGAAAGAGATTTATAGAAACTCTTCATTTAAAACCTGAAGAAATTGTTGTACCAGAAGAAGCTCACCTTTTAGTAGCAAAAGGTGCTTGTCTAGATGCAATTGATAATACACCAATATCAATCGATGAATTAAAACAAAAAATACAAAATTTAAGAAATTCTCAAGACAATACAACACATCCAATAGATCCTCTTTTTAATTCTATGGATGAATATGAAAAATTTAAAGAAAGACATGAAAAAGCTAAAGTTCCAAGAAAAGATTTGGATTCTTTCGAAGGAGATTGCTTTATTGGAATAGATGCTGGTTCTACAACTACGAAATTAGTATTAACTGATAATGAAGATAATTTACTATATTCATTATATGCAAATAACGAAGGAAATCCTTTAAAGAGTGTTATGAAAATGTTAAAAGAACTTTATTCTGTATTACCACCAAAAGCAAAAATAAGATTTAGTGGTGTTACAGGATATGGTGAAAAGTTAATTCAAACAGCTCTAAACGTTGATTTAAATGAAATTGAAACAATAGCACATTATACAGCTGCAAAAAAATTCCAACCAAATGTTACAAGTATAGTAGACATTGGTGGTCAAGATATGAAATACATAAGACTTAAAAATGGAGCTATCGATAATATAATGCTTAATGAAGCTTGTTCTTCAGGATGTGGTTCTTTTATCGAAACATTTGCAAAAAGTCTTAACTTGTCTATAGAAAAATTCGTAGAAGAAGCAATCGTTTCTAAAAGACCTGTTGATCTAGGTTCTAGATGTACTGTATTTATGAATTCTAAGATTAAACAAGCTCAAAAAGAAGGATATAGTGTTGGCGATATTTCTGCAGGACTTTCATACTCAGTTATAAAAAATGCTATTCAAAAAGTTATGAAAGTTAGGGATGTAAATACTTTAGGAGATCATATAGTAGTACAAGGTGGAACTTTCTATAATGATGCTGTTTTAAGAGCTTTTGAAAAAATAGTAGGTAAAAATGTAGTAAGACCAGATATTTCAGGATTAATGGGTGCATATGGTGTCGCTATACTTGCAAGACAACAATATGAATCAAATTTAGACATGGAATATTATTCTACAATAACTAAAAATGATGATTTAGATAAATTAGAAATAAAAGTTTCACATGCACGTTGTAACAGATGTGAAAATCACTGTTTATTGACAATAAACACATTCAGTAACGGACACAAACATATTTCTGGAAATCGTTGTGAAAAAGGTGCAGGTATAGTTACTGGTAATAGTGAATTACCTAACTTAATAAAATACAAACAAGAAAGATTATTTAATTATAAACCATTAGATGAAAAAGATGCTCCTAGAGGTACAATAGGAATCCCTAGAGTATTGAATATGTATGAAGATTATCCATTCTGGTTTACATTCTTTACTTCATTAGGATTTAGAGTAATTATTTCTGAAAAAAGTAATAGAAAAACTTATGAAAAAGGAATGGAATCTATGCCATCTGAATCAGTTTGCTATCCAGCAAAACTATCACATGGTCATATAATAAGTTTAATACAAAGTGGAATAAAAACAATATTCTATCCTTGTATGCCTTATTCAAGAAAAGAATATGAAAAAGCAGATAATCATTATAACTGTCCAATTGTTATTTCATATTCTGAAGTATTAAAAAATAATGTAGAAGAACTTAAAAATCCAGATATAAAATTCTTAAATCCATTCTTACCTTTTGATGCTAAGAATTTAACAAAAAGAATTTTAGAATTAGATGAATTTAAAGAATATAATTTTAATAAAAAAGAATTAATGGAAGCTGCTAAAAAAGCAGAAGAAGAATATCAACATTTTAAAAATGATATTTATGAAAAAGGTAAAGAAGCAGTTGAGTACATTGACAAACATAATTTGAAAGGTATTGTACTTGCAGGTAGACCTTATCATTCTGATCCAGAAATAAATCATGGTATTGATACATTAATTACAAGCCTTGGTTTATGCGTTTTTACAGAAGATAGTGTTGCAAATCAAGTAGAAGCAAAACGTCCTTTAAGAGTTGTTGATCAATGGGTATTCCATGCTAGACTATATGCAGCTGCAGAATTCGTTGGACATCATGACAACTTAGAATTAATTCAATTAAATTCTTTTGGTTGTGGTGTTGATGCGGTAACTACAGACCAAGTTGAAGAAATATTATCAAGTTATGGAAAAATGTACACATTAATAAAAATAGATGAAGTAAATAACTTAGGTGCTGTTAGAATTCGTATTCGTTCATTATTAGCTAGTATGAATAAAAGGTTAGCTGCAAAAAATGATGAAGCAAATGATGGAAATTATGGAATAAACAAAAAAATATTTACTAAGGAAATGAAAAAAGATTATACTATTCTTTGCCCACAAATGGCTCCAATTCATTTTGAATTATTGGAAACAGCAATGAGGACTGCAGGATATAATCTAGTATTATTAAGAGATTGTACTCAAAAAACTGTTGAGACTGGATTAAAATATGTTAATAATGATGCATGTTATCCATCAATACTAGTTACAGGACAAATGATAGAAGCATTAGAGTCTGGTAAATATGATCCAAATAAAACTGCTTTAATAATGTCACAAACTGGTGGTGGATGTAGAGCAACAAACTATATTGGTTTTATAAGAAAAGCTCTAAAAGACGCCGGATATCCAAATATTCCAGTTATTTCATTTAATGTAGTTGGAATGGAAAAAGTTCCAGGATTTAAATTAACTATTCCTTTATTAGAAAAATTACTAAGAGGAGTACTATATGGTGATCTTTTACAAAAAATGCTAACTAAAAATAGAGCATATGAGAAAAATAAAGGAGAAACTCAAGCTTTATTTGATAAATGGATGGAAAAATGTAAAGAAATATTAAAAACTGGAAATAGCAAAGAATTTAAACAAAGTATTTATGATATAGTTAATGACTTTGAAAAAATTGAACTAGACACATCTATTGAAAAACCTAAAGTTGGAATAGTTGGAGAAGTTTTAATAAAATACCATCCTTTTGGAAATAATTTTGTTGCTGACTTATTAGAAAAAGAAGGTGCAGAAGTTGTCCTTCCAGACTTTATGGGATTTATCAAATTTATGGCAACACATAAAGTTACATTTAATAGTTTATTAAGAACAAATCCAATTGTTGCAAAAATATCTAAGGCTGCAATTAGTTTAATTGATATATTAGAAAAGGATTCAAAAGAAGCATTAGAAAAATCTAAAAAAGATTATTTACCACCTTGTAATATTTGGCACTTAGAAAATACTGTAAAAGATATTTTATCTATTGGTAACCAAACTGGTGAAGGTTGGTTCTTAACCGCAGAGATGATTGAATATATTGAACATGGAATTCCAAATATTATTTGTGTTCAACCTTTTGCTTGTTTACCTAATCATGTTGTTGGTAAAGGTGTTATTAAAACAATTAGAGAAAAATATCCTAATGCAAATATTTCTCCTGTAGATTATGATCCAGGTGCAAGTGAATCTAATCAAACTAATAGAATTAAATTACTAATGACTGTAGCTAAAGATAATTTAAAAAGAGAAAAATTACATAAAAAAGGAATAGAAAAAGAAAATATCGAAACTTCAAATGTAAATTATTCAAATAAATAAAATCATAACCACCCGTGAACGGGTGGTTTGCCCATCCCCTAGAAGGGGAATTACTTGCTCACCACCTAAAAGGCGGTATTGAATATT
>ERZ779798.14-NODE-14-length-87391-cov-13.8903_pt1 | contig 87391 bp, 65 predicted proteins | sample MGYA00433090_ERZ779798 | MGnify/ENA primary metagenome ERZ779798 (study PRJEB29588, sample SAMEA2151468) | human gut metagenome | biome: human gut; feature: human-associated habitat; material: faeces | place: Denmark | collected 2008/2010 ...
TATATCATAGTGAGTTACAACCTATTTTAGAAAGAAGTAATAGATTTTGCATCGGAAAGTAACTCAACGAAGCAAAATTCGGAAAATCGAAGAATAAAAATCACTATCAATCAGCAATTTACAGCGGTTAAGAGAAAAATTTTCCGAATTTCGAAATCTCCCTTCGAGGCGCGTTTTTGCAACGTATTTGTAACGTTTGCACTTGCATGTTGCAAATTTTATCCCTATTTTTGCAACACACCAATCGAAACGCACGCCTATGGAGATTAAGCTGATCAAACGCGAACTGAAGAACGGGCGAACCTCTTTGGTATTGGAATACTACCTGGGGTACACCCTCGGGGCCAACGGCACCACAAGGCCCAAGCGTAAATTCGAAACCCTCGAATACTTCCTCTACACCACACCCCGCAACAAGGCCGAGCGCGACCACAACAAGATCAACCTCGAGATGGCCGAGAAGGTCAAGGCCAAACGGCTGCTCGCCGAGCAGAACGAGCAGTACGGGTTCGCCGTGCCGTTCAAGATCCGCACCAACCTGGTCGAGTTTATCCGCGGGATGGTCGAGCAGCGCAAGGATTCGCCCGGCAACTGGGGCAACTGGGACAGTATGCTGAAACACCTGATCGCCTACGCGGGGACGGAAACCACCTTCGAACGGATCGACCGACGGTTCGTCGAGGGGTTCCGCACCTACCTCGCCAAGGAAGCCCGCACGAAGAGCGGCACCGCCCTCTCGGCCAACAGCCAGAACAGCTACTTTCTGAAATTCAAGGCGGCGCTGAACCGGGCCGTCGAGGAGGGGATCGTCCCCCAATCGCCCGCCATGGGGGTCAAGGCCACGCGGACGGAGGATGTCCATCGCGAATACCTCACGATTGAGGAGCTGCAACGGCTGGTCAAGACCGACTGCTCCTACCCGGTGCTGAAGGATGCCTTCATCTTCTCGTGTCTGACGGGCATGCGCTGGAGCGACATCAACAAGCTGACGTGGGGCGAGGTGCAGGAGTTCGACGGCGGCACGCGCGTGGTCTTCCGCCAGAAGAAGACCCGCGGTCTGGAGTACCTCGACATCGCCGAGCAGGCCGTGCGCTACATGGGGCCGCGCGGCAGGGCCGACGAGCGGGTCTTTTCGGGGCTGAAATACTCCGCCTGGCACAACCTCGCGCTGCGCGAATGGTGCATGAAGGCGGGTATCACGAAGCACATCACCTTCCATTGCGGGCGCCACACCTTCGCCGTGCTCCAGCTCTCATTGGGCACCGAGATCTACACCCTCTCGAAGCTCCTCGGCCACCGCGAGCTGAAGACCACACAGGTCTATGCGCAGATTATGGACGAGAAGAAACGCGAAGCGGTGAACCGGATTCCGGAATTATGATTATCTTTGGAAGACGGGGCATCAGCCTTCACCCTTGCACCGCAACCGACCGCCCATGAACCGCATCGAATACATCCGCTACTCGCACCGTCGTGCCAACAGCCGGGTCCGTGCATGGATCGGGAGCGTGCGCATGCGGCTCGCGCGTCGGAGCCGGCTGCTGGGGTGGCTCTGGATGGTGCCGGGGTCGATCTTCTATGCGCTGGTGGTCCTCTTCAGCTGGCTCACCTTCTGCGTCGTCCTCTTCCGGGATCCCCGCTTCACGCTCCACTACCTGGAGAGCGAGATCGAGTGCCGCGGACTCACCGGTGCAGAAGCCCGCCGCTACCTCGACGAGCAGCACCGCGACTACGAACGCCGGCTGGCCTACGGCAACTTCACCCGCGACGAGCAGCGGCGCATCGACCAGACCTTCGCATACCTCTACAACCGCTACCCTGCCCCCGTACGGGACGACCTCAACGCCCGGCTCGACGAGGTGCAGAGCGCCGTTGCGGAGATTGCCGGCTTCACGCGGCAGCGGCAGGAGGAGCTGGAGCAGGCCCGGGAGCGTGAAACCGCCCTGCAGGCGCAGGCCGAGAAACGCCGCGCCATCAATCGCAGCCGTACGGGTTTCGACCCCACGCCGGAGGATTTCTCGCCGCGCCTTACCGACCGACAGCTCGACTTGCTGACCGAACACATCAACCGCATCGGCCTCTTCCGGCGCGACGTCACCCGCCCGGAGGTTGAACTGCTGCTCGCCTGCCAACTCCCGGAGCCGTTGCAGACAACCCACAACAAGCTGCTGGCGCTGCTGCTCGAATCGTTGAGCGCCGCGCGGTTCATCACCCCGAAGTGGCAGCGCGTGGCAGGAGCCAAGGGGTGCTTCCTCTCGAAGCTGGGCAAGCCGCTTACGGCCAAGGATCTCTCGGCGGCCAAGCAGATGGCCGACATCATCGACGCGAAACGCGAGCAACAGATTCTCGACTGCATCCGGGCCCTGGAGGCCGCGCAGTCATAGCCTGCGACAGACACCGACAAGCACGAACGAAGGCCCTTTGCGGGGTTCCGCCGTCGTGTTTGCAGGGTGCCAGTACGCGGGAAAAAGATGGGAAAAATTGTCCAAACAAGCGGAAACGTTGGCAGACAATGTCGTCAGCCTTTTTTCTTCGTTTTTTTGTCTCTGTAATTACAAACCCGTGCGTTGTGCAACGCCTTTGTCAAACCTTTTAAATTGTGTTTTTATGCAAATGAGTCTAACCGTCGAGGAACGTCTCGACCGCATCGAACAACTGCTGCGCGGACAGAAGAATGTCCTGAACTTTTCCGAAGCCTGCGACTTCACAGGCATCTCACCGAGCTACATGTACAAACTCACCCACAACGCCCGCATCCCCCACTACAAGCCCCACGGCAAGAATGTCTACTTCCTGCGCGAGGAGCTCGAACAGTGGCTGCTGCAGAATCCCGTGCGGACCGCCGAACAAAAGGATCGCGAGGCGACCGAGTTCGTCCTTCGCAAACGGCGTCCGAGATAGCGGCACGCATCGGTCCGACCGGTCCCAAGCCCATCGGGGCGGCCGGATTATCTACCCTTAAAAAAGCGCATCGCTCACCTTAAACGAGCGGATCGCCCGCTCCTTTACGACATCACCCTCCTCCATACGGCCGATCAACAACGGCGACGACGGGTCATGCAACCCCCGGTTCCGATACACCGTCTCCATATCGGTGTTGGCATAGCAATACAGACAGCCGTGGCTGCATGTATCATAGGCCCCAATATCCACACTCTGCACACATCCACACTCCGGCCGTTGGTTTCTGTCCTTGGCGACCTCCAACCTGCACCCCAGCAACTCTTCAATCAACATGCGGTCGATGCATCGGCCATACCGGATGCCCATCGGCTCCAGGTCTATCCGCTCTGCGCAGGTCTGGACCCGGATGCCATAGCTTGATGCGATGGCGGCCAGACCCGCAGCCAACCCGGTAATTTCATCCGCACTCGGTTCCCGGGCCGTTGTCGCCCTTAAATTGCGACGCGTCTTCTGATACAGATCCACGAAACTGATCACGCAGGTTTGGGTACAGGATGCCAACCGTTTGGCGATTGTCTCAAAACCGTGCAAATGATATTGGACATCCATGCTTTGCGAGAACAGAATCGGGTCATACCTCCAGATGACCCGATTGGGGCCAATCCGGTCGGACAGCCGTCTGAACGTATCGATCACGGATTCCTTCTGCGGGAGCCCCTTCTCCAGCTCCCTGTCGTATGGAGTGATCGTAAACTGGAAATAGTACATGTAGTCCGCAAGTTCGTCCAGACGCGGCAGCATCGGCGCTGGATTCTTGCTCCAAAAGACAATGCAATCAATCACATCCGGGGATAGCCGGATTTTGCTGACCTGATGCCGGTTCATCGGATTCCGGACGCACACCTGCCCCTCCCGGATTCGGTTGTAAAACCAGTCCGAATGGAAGGCGGGAATATCGGTTCTTCGGCTAACGCTCAGTATCATCGCGAATCAGTTTATCGTTTCGCCGCACTTTGCAGACGGCACCCGAGGCTGCGGCGTATATCGGCCCAACCGGTCTATTTGCGCTCGGGATCTGCTTCCGCCGCAGGCCGATCCTTCCAGAGCCACCACTTGCACTTCGCCGGATCGGGATTCTCCGTGTTGACGAAATAGACGACCGCGCGATAAAGATACAGCTGACAGCGGTCAATTTGACACCCCCGCAGACGACACTCCTCGGCATAGAGTTCCTCGGCCGTTTTGCCCTTCAGCGATTCGATGGTCGTGTATCCCATGGCCAGCAGATCCGCTTCGGTCCGCGGCCCGACGTTTGGTATTTTACGCAGTTCAGTCATGGCTGTCTGGTTTTCCGTAGAGCCGCTCCAGATCGAGCTTCTCGATGCGCGAACGGATGGCGCCGGGCTTGCGCTGGAAATGGGCGGACAGTTCCTTCTCCGTCGCCCCCTCACACCACCGGCGCGTCAACTCCAGATCCTCCGCCTCGGTCCAGGGCAGATAGGCATTCGGATACTCCAGGCGGCAGGCGTAGACCGAGTAGGTCGGTTCGCCGGTCAGCTGCTTGTAGGCCCGCAAATAACGCTTCAGCCGCTTGACATCCTTGTCCGAAAGGTACGGCAGGCGGCGAATATCCATGTTGTCCGTCAAATCGTTCAGCTTGACCGCCACCGCCAGCGGATTGCCCTTTATGCGGGCAATATAACGGTCGTAGGGCTCCTCCTCGGCGTGGGTCAAACAGCGCAGCGCCTCGATGATTTCGGGCGCAAACCCCTCGGCCGCCAGCCCCTCCAGCGTCCAGTTGCTGTCCTCAACCACATCGTGCAGTACTCCGACAATTTTCTCTTCTGTCGTTTTACCGGCGGCCATAACCCGCAACGGGTGGCCGATATAGTCGTTCCCAGCCTTGTCGCGCTGGCCGCGGTGCGCCTCGGTGGCAATCTCGATGGCTCGTTCCAGGGTACTCATGCTTTGCTCGGTTTATGGACGCCGTTCGGCGCGTCCTATCCAAGACAAAGATACGAAATTTGCCGACAGTCGGAACGCAGGTCGCCCCGCCTGCGGCAATAAACTACAACGATACACACCGCCCGACAGACGCTCTGCCGCAAAAATCGGCGGCCGTTGGTGGTTTTCCGATTTAATTTCCTATTTTTGTAGATGGTTCCGTGCCGATCCGCGGGACTTACATATTGACAGACGTTTAATTACGATCTTCTTTCATACTCAAACTTCGCAACTTTGAACTACAAAGAAGAGGGTGTAATAGGACGTCCATGTGTTGCATATACATCTGGTTGCCCCTTACGGTGCAATCTGTGCATATATGCTCGCGTGGGTTGTCCGTATCCTTATTCTTTGTAGGGGCAGCGAAGGCCTGAGTATGGGATAAGTGTATACGGCTCCCACGTTTTTTATGGCCTTCGATTACGATTACACCGGAAACCCCACCCTGCTCGACCGTCGGAAGGTCGCCTTCTTCGCCTCGCGCGTCGTCTCGCCGGCCGTCGAGGAGCAGGCCCTCCGCTGGGCCGAGGCGTGTTGCGCAACCGATTGCGTCGTAATCAGCGGTTTCCAGTCGCCGCTCGAAAAATCCGTCTTTGAACTTCTGCTGAAAGCCCGCCACCCGGTAATCTGGGCCCTGGGGCGCGCCCTCTACCGCCGCTACCCTCCCGCCGTCGAAGAGGCCCTGGCCGAGCAGCGCATCCTGATCTTTGCCGTCCGCAACGCCCACCGAACCGGTTGGCAGACGGCCCAAACCCGCAACTACACCATCGCTTCGATGGCCGAAGAGAGCGTCTACGCCCTCCGATCGGACGGCTGTCCCAGCTCGCTTGACGTCCTCTGCGGGCTGGAACTGGGGCGCAAACCGGTGCGTTGTTTCCCGCAATAAACGTCTCGTTTCACGGGAAAATTGGTACTGAAACCGCTTCAAAACCGGCTCTGAATGACCGAAAATCTGCAGAATTGAACGCTGAAAAAGGACAAATTCCCCAACTTTTCATGACGCAAAATGTCGGATTAGAGGCTCTCAATTGGATGAATTGAGGCCTCAAAAGCACGTCCAAATTCGTGAAATTTGTCCGAAATTTTGCATTCTCAACCGCCGAAAATCGGTCGAAAACGAGCTGTTTTGAAGTCTGATTCGGGCGATAAACCGCCACTTTTCCACGCCAAAATGGCCGGATCTTCCCTGTTTTCTGGCGAAGGGGTCTCGAAAATCCTTCGCCGGCCAAATTTCGGGTCGGGCCACGGTGGCCCCGGTAAAAAACGACGACTTCGGAGGAGTTTTCCACCCCCTTGCGGGCAAGCTGTTTTCTGTTACGAAATCTATTTCGCGTAACGGAAAACACAGCTTGCTGAGTCCCGAACATATAATGTTCCGGGGACTCAAAAACGGGTCGAATATCACGTCCCGTTCCCGCTTGTTCGCCGGCCAATCTGAAGAGGCGAACCACCCGTTCCCGAAGCCGACATCGGGAACAAAATCGACAAAAAAAGGAAGGTCCGGAGGCGTCTTATTCAAAAAGGCCGACTGACTGATTGACGTCAGTACTGACTGAATTCAGTACTGACTGAAGCACTGACTGACTGAAGCACTGACTGACTGAAGTACTGACTGACTGAAGTACTGACTGACTGAAGTCACGGTTTTGCTGTTTCGCTGTTGTGTTGACACACTGTTTTGTTGTTTTACTGACGTAGTGTTTTGCAGGCTCTCTGTTTTGTTGTTTTGCGGACATATTGATTTGCGGATACCAGTTGGATACATAGGGCTGGAGCGACAACAAGACTTTGGTCGTTGCCCACATTCTTGCATCGGGGAGGGTTGGGCGCTGCGCCTACGGCGGAGGCCCGATAAATACACGATAGAAACCACAGAAACAGGCCGTACACCTCAAAAATCACCGCGAAGCATAATTTATATCACCAAATCCCATCGTGACTCAAACGCAAGAAAAACGGGCAATAAATTGATCTTAGGCAGCAGCGGAGATCGAAGACGGTGGACGAAAGATGGGCCGGGGAACGGGAGACACAACACACAGCCGAAGCATGGTTTTTCTCCTTTCCATCGGTAGCATCTTCAAAAGCGGGCCGGAGCGAATACGACAACCTTTTCCGCGGGGAAAGGGCTCCACCGAAAGAGGCTTTTCCCTGCGAAAACCCCACCGGGGCCTGAGGTTGGCATTTCGCGCCGGGCCCTTACCTTGCTGCCGGATGAAAAGGAGCTGAACTCACAACCGCCCATTGTCGTTCCACTCACCGTAGAGAATGCCTTTGCGGGTGTTTTCGAGAAATTTGTCAAGGCGTTTCCGAAAAAGTTCGGGCTGGTTCTTTTTAATCTGAATAGTATCAATCCGCACCCGCTTGTAGAGGTCCGGCAGGCGGCAGAAGCATTCCCAAAGAACAGAATCAGACTGCAACTCTTGCAAAATATCAGGATCAATGGAAAATCCGGTTTCGCTCATATCCGGCAAGACGGCCCGCCCCGCATCGGTCATCAACCCCAGCCGTTCCATGCGACGGCATCGTTCCTTGTTCAGTTCCGACCAATTGCTGCGAGGTTTCCGAGGACAAAGTTTTTGAGCCGTCACCTCCTCGGAGATCTTTTTGGTTGTGCTGTCAATCCAACCAAAACACAAAGCCTCCTCCACAGCATCAACATACCAAAAGGTATTGTCATCAACAGGACGTCCCCGCTTGACCACCACCCAGCATTCCATCTCCTTGTCGTGGTTCTCCTGAAGCCACTCGCGTAGCTCCAACCTCGATTTGGCATCTAATAAATTATGAATCTCCATGATCTTCTGCAGCAGTCTGTTCCAACATGCAAAATTACGCAAATTAATGCGAAACGAGTACATGTAGAGGGCTACAAAAGCGGGGCAAATCCAAGAAACACTCTTTTCCCATCCATTGAAACTTTATATATCCAAGATGACCGACTTCGTTAGATTTATCTTAATTTTGTATTCATCGATATTCGGAAAACACGCCCCACAATCTATTCGCTTTGCTTATGACTCGTTGTCTATATCACGCCACAATACACGAATTTTTACAGCAGTCGCCAGAGGCTCTGTTGGGAACCTTCGTGAATAACTATCACGGAGTTGCTATGACCACAACCAATGAAGCCTGGGCCGACGAGATCCGCATTATACAGGAGGTTCTGCAACCGAGGAAGGATGAAGATGGGCAGGTCATTTTCGAGTACGACATTCCACGACTCGGAAAGCGGATCGATGTTGTTCTGCTGCTTCATGGGCTTATCTTCTGCCTCGAATTCAAGACTAGACAAGAGGCTAAGAAGGAGAATATGCAGTCATATATCGAGCAAGTATTAGATTATGCTTTAGATCTAAAGAATTTTCACTTGCTGAGTCAAGACAGGATCATTGTCCCCATTCTCATACATCCCTGGATCAGTAAAAGTTCAAGCGTATTCCAAGCCTCTGTATATGATGATTCCATATACAACCCACTGTTAACAGGGCCAGCTGGTCTACAACAGCTCATTGCCGATGTTCTGACACATGCTGGAGCCACAGCGCCAGATCCAAGTCTGGGAGCCGACTGGATCATCAGCCCCTACTCACCCACCCCGACTATCATCGAGGCAGCCAAAAGGCTCTACGAGAACCACTCGGTAGAGGACATCACCCGCCACGAAGCGGACAAGGTATCGACCGATCGCACGATTGCATATATCCTCGATGTGATCAAGACCAGTCGAGAGAAGGGCGAAAAAAGCATCTGTTTTGTTACGGGTGTACCGGGAGCCGGGAAGACGTTGGTCGGGCTGGATGTTGCCGTCAAACAATCCTACCAAAATGGTGAGAAATTGAGCGAGGATGAAGGGGCCGTTTATCTTTCGGGCAACGGGCCGTTAGTTGCGGTGCTGACCGAGGCTCTGGCCATCGACAACCAGAAGAAGTGCCAAGCTCGGGGCGAGAAAAAGAATCGGTCGGATTCGCGAAGAGAGGTTGGCAAATTCATCCAGATTATCCACCGCTATCGGGACAACATGCTGACCAAGCTAAAAACCCCGATTGAGCATGGCGTCCTTGAGATAGACCCTAAGAAAGCGATCAAGCTTGCCAAAGCCGGTTATGGAGAGGTGGAACATGTCGCCATTTTTGACGAAGCGCAGCGTTCATGGACCAATAAGCGGCTCGCAGATTACCTCAAACGCGGAGGAACCTACGGCAACAAACTCAAGATCCAGAATTTCCCCTACTCCGAGGCTGCCTTCCTTATTTGGTCGCTGGATCAACGGGAGGATTGGGCGACGATTGTATGCCTGGTTGGTGGCGGGCAGGAGATCAACACCGGGGAGGCCGGCATTTCGGAATGGATCAAGGCCCTCAACGAGAAATTTACACACTGGAGGATCTACATCTCCGACAAACTAACCGAGGCGGAATATGCCGAAGGACGTGTCAATGAGCTACTGGCCGGCAATGACAAAGTGACCTTCTCTCCAGAGCTCCATCTGGGGGTTAGTCTGCGTTCGTTTAGAGCCGAGAACCTCTCCGCCTTTGTGCACGCCTTGCTCTCCTTCAACCCGGATGCTGCTGCGCTGTACGACACGATCAAAGCGCACTATCCGATTGTTCTGACCCGAAATATGGCCAAGGCAAGGGCCTGGCTACGCAAGAACACCCGAGGTTCACAACGATCCGGAGTTCTCGTCAGCAAGACTGCCGCACGCTTTAAGCCGTTGGCCGTCGATGTTCTGGGCCAAGGCGACGAAAACGCCGTTCACTGGTTCCTGATGGATAAGACTGACATCAGGTCTTCAAACTATCTTGAGGACGCGGCAACCGAGATCCAGGTACAAGGGCTCGAACTGGATTATACCTGCGTTCTTTGGGATGCCGACCTGCGCTGCGAAAACGGACGTTGGCGATACTTCAATTTCAACGGTCGAACAGCCTGGCGCGAAGAATCAGGGCAAACCGAAAGCAGCCTCGAACGAAGAAAATACATGTTGAATGCCTACCGTGTCCTCCTAACACGCGCCCGTATCGGCATGGTCATTTGCGTCCCAGAAGGCAATTCCAACAAGACCGTCGACGGGTTCCCTGAGGATGCAACCCGACTCCCAGAATTCTATGATGGCACCTACGAATACCTCAAGTCAATAGGGCTAGGAGAAATGTAAATTAAGACACAAGATTAAAACAAGGAAGGTTCGTTATGAGCCTTCCTTATTCCTTTAAAATAGTTCATTCTCCTCCATACCAGCAGATGGTTGCACTGGTTCTTTGCTATCGTCCTTAATCCAAAAATTCGGCATTGCTATTTTAAACTCAGGATCTATATAATGACATTGTTCTTTAATGATCCCTCGTCGTCGAATGGCTGGCTGCAAGCAATAGGTATTAAACTCCTCAACATTTACATCAGAAACGTGTGTCCAATGCGGGAATAAAAGCTTCATATAGCCAACCGCAATCCGTTTTACTGCATTGAAATCTCGTGTATCTGCATTCCTATCATACCCTACCATCTCGTCAAAGATAATATCATATATATTTTGGGTACGTAGGGCGTGTAGAATCTCTGAGAAATACTCCACATTAATTGTCCATCCTTTATAGACAATACCTTTATTGATTCGAGGTAAATACCAACCCTCAATAAAGCAATGGAAACGATCTAGCAAAGCTGATTCTCTAAACGATTGCGGCAGAGAATCAAAATAACGATAATTCAACGGTCGGCGTTGCTCATTCAGGGGTATATTTCCCATAATCATCAAACCGCACTCCGAACTGAATTCGTTTCTATCTATCGTTGTTTTACCGGATTCCAAATATGATTTAAGCGCGGCCTGTATTTCTGCAGGCTCCTGAAATATGATGGTCTGAATCTCATCAAAGGCAACAAAGTCATGGTTCTTTATAATTCCATTTTGCTGCTTCTGCTTATCATAAAATAGCTTGGCGCGTGTAACTTTGCCTCCACTCACCAGCCAACCATATTTGGAAAGATTTCCAAACACAAAAGATTTACCAGTTCCTTTTGGTGCTAACTCAATAACATTTAGTCGAGGTTCAACAAATATAAGCAGACGAGTCAAAAACTCGATCTTCTGAGTCATATTATCGAATCCGTCTGCTTCATATTCCATCGCAGACAACAACACATCAATCCATTCCTGGGTAGAAAAAGCGGTTCTTGCCGTCCTAAGATATTCAACATCGACCGATCGATATGGCTTAAATGGTTTATAATCGACCATCTCAACATGATTCCGTTTCCCATCCTCATCTGGCAATACGGAAAGCTTGATAATGCCCCACTTCTCGCCATCTACTAATTCACCTCGATGATTCCTATAAACATATTCAGGAATCTGGCCTTCATTTATTTTAATTCCAAGATCCGGGATACCAAATCGGCGAATACCCTTAATCAAATCAATATATATAATGAAACGGGCTAATAAAGTCAACTCCTCACCAGCATCCAAACGATCCTTCACATCTGTCTGACGTTCGGGGATCACCATATCAAGGAAGTTTGTCAGACCTTGACGATTAATAGTACCAGTCTCATCGATATAACGTTTGAGGATAAAGTCCTTCACAAACGACGGAAGATTTCGACCAGCAAAAAGGCTATTAGTCGAGGCAGGATCTTTATATATTGCCATGGGAGCAAATTGCTCGCGTATTTTTTGAACTATAGTTGTTTGCATATTATAAATCGCCAAATAAATCGTCTTCTTTTACGCCTGTCTTGATAATCAAGCTGTCCTTCTTGTTGTATTCACCAATAACCAGTGTTATCGATGTTACAGAATCCACCAAGTTCAATCGGTCACTTTCATACGTATCATCAGCTACCTTACGCAATTGATATTCTACTTTATTATAGATAACCTTAGGATGATCTATACTTGTTAGGCCCTTAATTGAGTATCGCACCATTGGAGACATTGCAGATAGCTCGTCGTCCAATAATCGTACGGAATAACAAGTTGCGTTTTTCTGACTGGAAACAATGATAATGGGAACTAACACCTCCTCGGGTGTGACGCCGCCATGTGCTCCTTGTCCTTTGGGCGTTTTAGAAGAGAGCGAATCATGATTTAATGAACATATTGTCTTTCCATCATCAACCACTACATACTGATCATCCGACGATATTCTTCCCTTTTCCATTGATGCACATCGTCCTGCGTGCTCTGCATGAATACCAGCCAGATTAAGACCAGCACCATATTGAGCCAAATAACTGATTCCATGATCAGATACAAATGCTATCTTTTTCCCATTGTACTGAGCCAATACACTTTCAATTGCCGTCTTCACTTTCGTCATCTCCTCGACAATATAACCCGGGTAGCATTTAGCTGTATGAGCATAAGTATCAATATCACCAATCTTATGCAGCGTATCAGGAGCCAGTTCCTCTAACTTACATCTATTGACGGAGGTAGTAGTCGGCAATTGCGCTGTTCCTATATGGATCTCATTAAGATAAACTCCATCAACATTTCGCTGTTCAATAACATGAGCAATAAAGGGGATCCAATCAACGCCCAAACCATCAATCCAGTAAAAGACATCTATATCGGTTCTACCATACAAAAGCGTTTTTACTGTTTTGAAGTTATCTTTCCATAATTCAAAAGATGCAGCTGAAGCGTTCTTCTCCTTGATAATCTGAGAGAGCTGAGACGTTAAGCTATTGGTAATTTTCGATTGACGATATGCATTAAAATAGGCATTTACCCAAACATTTTCCTCATCTAATCTAAGATTCAATGGCTCTGTATAATCATACAATTCCGGAAAAAGCTCCTTTATATTTTCACGCTCAATTTTTTGCTGCCCCAACCATTCAATCATCAAATAATGCTCTGAAGAAGTAAGAGATGTAACATATTTTAGGGCACCATTATATCCTACCTCCTGGTTCTCAGCCAGACTGTTGAGCTTTGTTAATATTTTTTGCTCTGCTTGCTCCGTTATTTGAACGTGGTGTTTGCTAGCCTCACACAGTGCACTTTGACGCTGATGTAAAACGGTTTCATCAAATGGTTCATCGAATATTTGTGTTGCTAGCCGAGAAAATAACTCCGCGGTACTTTGCGTAGTGCATGCAGATAAGGCCCTGCCAAGATAGGTATGCTCTTTATGCTTTAGAAGATAATATACTCTTAACAACCACCGGGAAAAGCCATCACTATATTCAAACCATGTATGAATAAAATCTTTCTCATCAATTAGAGCATAAGTATTAAATCGACCATTTATATAAGCATCGAAATTAAAGTTCGACACATCAATATCAGAGGCCAAACGCTCCCAATAGCCCAGATCTTCTTCACTGGAAAACATATCGCCAAATCCCAATCCCAGACCATCATTCAGGAACTGCAATATATTCTCACAAATGACATAATCAAATGCATTATCCGGTCTTGCGTGATGTGCATTATCAAAAATTGTCTTTGAAGAACAAATAATTTGCGTCTTCACTTCACTCCCGTCTTCCCATAGACCAATCCACTGACGCAAATCCTCACACAAACTATATTGCGACTTCAGACCCTTTACCCCATAGGTAGTGCCACGAGTCAGAATCAACCTATAATTTTGTTGGTCTTTTCCCGACAAGTATTCCCATATATGAATATTCGGATCGTTTTTAAATCGATCCATCTTGCCCTGCATGCCAATAATCGGGACATAGATACGTTGATGGCCTTGTTGAGCACTCTCTGAAGATTCAATTAATCGAATTGTCCTTACCAATGAATCAAACTCTGCATAGTTCTCGTTGTCGTAAAACCGAGCTATCTCAGAGAACGGAGCTATTACATAATCATTATACGGCAAATGTTTCACATAATCCTCAATCCATTGTGCTAACTGAGAATAAGTTATCAATTGTTCATCGCAGCCATCAGGCATCCATCCCTCCAGACTCTGTATATGAACATGATGATAACTACATTTGTCTATAAAATCGTGAAAATCAGAAAAATTCTCAAACAACACGAAACGTAAAGGATAACGATTACGAAGCGTGCTTTCAGCACCTTTCCAATTCTTATCCTCTGCCATCTCAGCATAGAGGCTTTCCAACGAATCGAATACCCTATACATTGCTCGGATTATTTATTAGTAAGTTTATCCAATATCCACTCACCACCCTCCTCACAAAGGTTCATTAACAAAGCTTTAGCCTCATCGAGAGATGTCAGTTCGGCAATTCGTTTTTTCGCCTTAGCTCGCTTCTCCTCCACAATTTGATGGTTGGATAAACCTCCAAGGCCAGGGGTTGCAGCAGGAGTTTGAGGCACATTACTCCCCGAAGGCGATTCGGGAGTAAACGCATGATACTGTTGCTCCAAACGCCAATCTTTAGCAGCCTTCGTAATTTCCTCTTCTGTCCAATAACCAACAGTCGATTCTAAATGCCGTTTGATATATATTTTAACATCCTCTAAATCAGCAACAGACAGTTCTATTAGATCAATCTGCATTAAGAAACTATTGAATCCCTCCTGGAATGCAGCATCGATATTAAGTATATTTTTCAAGTCAATTCTCCATTCCTCAAGTAGCTTTAATGTTTCATTGACTAAAGCTGGCTTGCGTAGATCTCTATCAGCGCAGATGGTTACAATATCATCTATCAAGGTTTTAATCTCGTCTGTAATAGGGATTTCTGCCGGAAGCGTAGCGAATGCAGAAGTTGGTGCATATTTTATAGACCAAAGAGGGGCGCCCTTACGTACAAGAAAATCTCCAGTAATTGCATAACGAGCATCTTTAAGACTTGAAACATCCTTATAAGCGCTCTCTTTACCAGACAAATTGAACAGATTGATCAGTTCCTTACATAATTTTCCCTCTTCCGGGGTCTGGAACTTAAAAGTGAGCTTACTATTCGACTTGTTTTCATCCCACACTTTAAACAGCATGGAGATATCATCCACCAACGCCTTTGCATCCCGAGGTTTCCCTTGAGTATCAAAAATCTTATTTGCCCATGGCCTTAATGCAAAAGCTACCATTCCCATTGCCGCATAATTACCATACAATCCGTATGGCGGCTTTGTCAGCAGAGAAAATTTCTCGTCAAAGTTAAAAGGCAAGCTTTTATCAGCATGCTTGATAATACTGTTTATCTTATCACAAACGACCTTGAAAGGATGCCCTTCAGGAATGTTTGATTTCCATTCCAGATTTTCATCCAAACAATCCTGCAGAAGATATTGAACTGGTCGCATTTGATTGTTTATATTAGCAAACTCACTTCGAGATTGCGCAAAAAGGAACGAACGTACAATCTCTTTGGAATTTTGCGACTTCCAGAATGTACTAGGAGCTTTTTGCCGTAAATCATCGTGAGCATCCGGACCATAGGGAAATATCTTCGGAGCAATTGATGAATTAACAATACTTGACAGATGTTTTACGGATATAGGCTGTTTCTCAGCACCATTGATGTAGACAATAGCATTATTACGCTGTACAGAATCCATCCATTCCTTAATCATTGCAATAGCATGCTCACTATGAACCTTTGTCTGATCAGCAAAGCCATGACTAATGGCACAGGCATAATGAGCTTGGAACTCTATAAACTGCTCGTACTTCTGATCGGTAAACACCTCATCAAATACGATAAACACAATATTAGCAAGCTCCTTATCATCCTGGTCTAGAGCACAACGTTCTGCAAAAGATCGCAATACAGCCAGTTCATCATTATTACGAGCAAGCAGAAGTGCAAAAAACAGATAACTGCCTTTTACCTCCTTTCGGCCATTCTTAATTTGACTCCGCAAAGACGATTCATTATCTATGTTAGAGTAAAATTTAAAGCTAAACGGCCGAATTACCCGCAGCATGAAACGCTGTTTGAACACAGAGCTAGCCGCATCTGCAAATTTAAGTATTTGAGAAGTATACTTAAACTGCACATTACGCATTTCATTCTTCTTCTCTTCAACTTCTCCAGAAGGGAATGCAGAAAACTGGACTGAAAACATCTCTCCAGGTGCACACTGGATAATTCCCTGCTCATGAATCCATTGCAAGACTTGGTCAACATCATTTTCGTACTGTGTCCCAACAAAAAGATTCTTAATGTTCGTCTTCGAAGGCGTAATCAATCCATTGTTATTCTCACCAGATATATTATTGAAGGCATTGAGTAACAAAATGCCCTTAAAAACAGCCATATAAGCTGCACCTTGATTACTAACTTGATTAATATACGAGTTATATCTCTCAGTGACAGCACCATAACTAGTAACATCATCCTGAAAGACTTTCAAGACATAATCCCATAAATAATCAGCAGTAATAAGATCTCGATTCAGGAAATGTTCTTCACTATCCAGGAATTCTTTTATGGCATCATTTTGTCCGAGGAACTCAAATACACTTCGACTCGAAGAACCAATTACCGTCGCATAGTGGGTAGCTAAATTTGCAGTACCAGGATGTAACGGGAAAAGATTAAACAGATCCTCTTTGGTCGATTGATTATCGTTACTCTTCTGAATGTAGATATTTAGCATTTCAGGATGCGAACCATAGAAAGCCCGATACATTTGCTCATGCTTTTCGGAATCAATCACCTCAAATTTACGAGACATGATCTGAAAAGCCGATACCGGTTCCATGTTATACTTCATGCGATGGTATCTACCATCAGTTTGTTTGAGTTGTTCTGGATTTATATTATTAAATGCCGATGGATGTGAAATGAAAAATAGATAGGAATTATTCTCTTCATTCATGAACTTTTCAGCAATCTCCTGTAACTCTTTTAATACAGGGACACCAATCAAGTCCATTACATCCGTAAACTCATCCCATATAATTAACAGTCCGTTATAGGTGCCCATCTGAGATAATTCGTTCTGAACCTCAACAAGCCATTGCTTGATATTCTCATTCTTCAAACGAATATCCAAATCGACACTACGTAAAGTATCAGTAATTCGATGAAAAGTTGCTAAATCACATTTCGCAAGATTCTCTACAAGCTGCTTACTATTGGCTACGATAGATGACAACCTGGAATCTCCTTCAATTAACGGCTCCCAAATCTTGGGGTTTTTCTCAATATGTTCAATATAATTCTCATAATCCGTCGGTACAGGATTAGGCAACCTTATCCCCTTGCTTTTAAGAGTCGACGTCACTCCTTTCTGCAATACGAGAGCAAGATCGGCTGCATGGGACATTTTCTCAATGCCAGACAGTTTCACTGTAAGCAGTCGCTTCTTATCTCGTAAAGAATAAATAGCCTGCCGGGTAGCATCGTCAGATTTATATTCATAATCGACCCACTCCCTAATATTCTCTATTGGATCCCCTAGCAAATGGCTCAATACTGCAACCGCATGACTTTTGCCAGTTCCATAAGTACCATTAATCCAAAAAGATTTATGATTATCAATATCGTTTCCCCGAACAGACTTGAGGACAGTTTTCAATACGTTATTGAACTGTTTATTGGGGATGAACGATTCCCACTCACCCTCTTTCTCTTCTGCAATGTTGTATGCGGCTTTTCCTGCTCGCAACTTGATGATTTCGTCGTATCTTGTAGCCATGACGCTATCTATTTTTAGATAAAAAACGGGTTATTATACTCTTACGAATGAATTCTCTGTATTCAGCATTCTGCAGGAGCTCCCACAACTCATCATCCAACTTCGCATATAAAAGATGCTCTTGAAAATACTTTGCAGATGGTGTATGCCCTTTAATTGGCGGCCGATTTTCTTCTTTCCAAACTAAATGATAAAATTCCGAACTACTTAAATGGTAGTATGGCCTGATGAAAAAGGCACTCATATACCCGTTCTCATTACCATAATACCGCTTATAAAATTCTCCAAATTTATTTCGGATATATACATTACTTAGCTCTATTCTATTCATAAATAGGGCATTATTCTCGATAGCATCCAAAATAGCCAACAAATATAGTGGCTTAGATACAGAAATCTTTCCATCCCAGTTACCCTGTGTTATAGAAAGGATCATATCCTTGTATGCAACAAGAAGAATATTCATTATAGTGCTAACGTTTCCAGAACCTTTAATGGATCCAGATCATCTCGTAATGTAATATGATCCAAGCCCATATTTAATTCAGCGATAAGGACTCGGTTATTAGCAGAATTCAAAGCTCGTAACTTCTTTATAAATGCATCCTTACTGATACGGAACTCTTTATATACGCCACAGATCTCCTCCAACTTATAAAAGTCAGAAACTCGCATCATCGTAAAGCCATTCTTTTGAGCATACTTGTATATTGAATATGCAACAGCTTCGAGGCTTAAATCATCGTAGGCTTCTTTTACAAAACCATCTTTACTCTGCGCAATACCCTGTCGTAAGGTTTCACCTACAGGGCTTCGCTTCACCAAATCAATATAAGCAGATGCCGCATTCTCAATTGTCGATAGCGAACCTGTATATCCTTGATTAGCTATTTCCTCTTTGATTAACTTTTTATTGTAAAGTTGCCCAATATTCACATTTGTGCATACCCAACCGACAATAAACGAGTTATAAGACATATTGATATATGCGATTTCCCAGAACAATAGAGGATTATCCTGGTATATCGTCTTCAGTGTTATGCCCAGTGGTGTAATATTATTTTTAATATCCGTGATCTCGGCATCGCGTAGCCACGCCTTAACCGCATCAACCTGAGCAGTACCTAAAGAATTCTCTTTCCAGAAAGCTGATGGATCTACAAAATATTCATCGATCCACTCTTCACGCAATCCAAAAGTCTTATAACCTTGGACTTTCGTACTTAACTTCTTTTCTGTATCTATAATCATACGAACACAATCTGCTGCAACACATCCCCTATCATGTGTGTTAAAACATTTATGGCAATGGATGCATTTATTTTTATCAATTCTTACATTCGGAACAATTGATAGTGCACCAGTAGGACAATCTACTTCACATACCTCACAATTAACACAATAGGCTATTTTGTAAATCAATCGGCGCAACAGAAAAACCAATTCATTTTCAGGATTACCATGCACCTTAAAATAAGTCATCGTATCCCGAAGATGAACCTCATATGGGTAAATTGACTTTTTAAAATGTAATTCACCAACATACCCATCCTTTACCTCTCGAATCGTATATGGACATAATGCAGGCAACCATGATAATACAGATTGATGAGAGTCTTTAATTTCCGCTACAAAGTCATGGGAAGAAACACTACTCTTAAACTCCACTTTGGGAATAACCTGCGTTCTATCCCCAAGAGGTTTGAGCTTCCAACTCCTTTCTTTTAAGAAATTATCAAAATTAAGAATCTTGACTTGCGATGAATAGGTTCTTAATCGGTCTACAAAAGGCTTTAATTCTTGACCGTACACTCGATTAATAATCATATCATCCCAGGACGTTGAGAATGGGCATATCAAACAACCCACCCGAGCTTTTCCTACGCGATATGCATAATTAATTGGCAAATTATGGCGAAAAATATACAAAAAAATCTCGGTTGAATTCCATGCCAAAATAGGATGTGCATTATACACAAACGTATGCTTTCCCTTTCCAATTCGTTGATAACTCTCTCGTCGCAGGGATTCTTCAGCGCGGACTCCATCAAAAACAAGAACTTTCGCTTGTTTATTTCCATCCACTTTAAGCATCCTATACAAAGGAGCTGTTTTCATCACTGAACAACACCAACGATGGTTATCACTGGGTGTACCAATTTTGTCCCAGTAATTCAACACCGGCTCATGGTTACGAGCCATCGAGAATTTCAATGCAGGGAACTTCTGGTGATAATATTGCTCCACATCCTTGTACAATTCCAACGACGGAGGTAACTCATACCCAGTATCACTATATATCACCTCAAACTCGGTCGGAGGAATTGCCCGAGTACAAAGATCCAAAACCACTTGACTGTCTTTACCCCCAGAAAAAGATGCGATAAAGCGGTCTATTTTAGTAGACAATACTACTTTCTTCCCCTTTGCTTCTGCATCATCTAACGGCATAATATCAAAGCTGTCGCAATCCTGTTTGACGACTGCCATTTTTTGACGGATTCGTTTCTCAGCCCTTTGGGCTAATGCTTCGAAATCCATTTTATTGGCATCCGCCTTTTCATAGGCCTTGTTTACTTTGACATAAACCGTGTAAGTATCTCGAATAAATTCTATGGCCTCGTTTTCAAGCACAAACATAATATCCGCCGTCTTTGCCAACATGCCGGATATATCGACAGGCTTTAGTGCCATCGGCTCTATCCCTTTGCCAAACTCCAAAGTCGGCATGGTATAGATATTGGCGCCTTTTGCTTCGAACAGTTTTTCTCCCCGATAATAATATTGTTTATTGATTGCCCACATCAAAGGTTCTTCGCAATGGGGGTAATTCCATCCTCGCTTATCCAATCCGAGCAAGTTCAGTTCCTCAAAAAATACAGGCCGTGGCGTTATTCCCAATGTCTGATCTGTTATTCTATTGTTTAGAATAACGCCTCCTGTTTCTTTATCCCATTCTACTTTATACATGAACTTACGTAAACTCTATAACATTGGGGCCTCTAACAATGTACTACTATTTTCTAAGTCAACGATCAATCCGACAATGTCCTATTGCTGTTAACAATATCGTCGTTAGAGCTTCTTTATGACCCCAAGATCAAATTTACAAATATAAGAATTTATCTCTATAATATAAGAATATGCCGTATGGATTATTTTAAGATCCAACCTTCCGCCCCTATTATTGTGAATTTTAAATCCAGAAATAAATATTCATAGTAAAACGAAGGGCTACCTGACCATATATAACAAAAACCAGATCTACCCTTCCATACCACTCCCATTATCCGGCATGGAAATAAATCAGGTTCGTAATTAACCCCAAGCACTATGTGATGAACCGCATCTACCTTCCTGGTTGCCATTTCATTTCCACAGCAGTTTGTCGTAGACAGGAACCAAGCTTAATAATAACCCAGATAAGATTTCTTGATTAAGTGCATAATCACTGGGTACCAACCGCACACAAGACTAAAATAGCTTCAATAATCAGATTAATATCTGCTAGAAACATCGACAAGCCCACAGGTTATTGAGCGAAGGTATTCAGCCCACCTCACCGTAATAATCTACTGCACACTACATAAACATCGCCAGACCGATTGTTCATCGTCTGCATATTATCAACCTGCACGCAATAGATCTTGCCACCAGCCTGGACACCAGGCACCCACTATACAATCGCTATAGTACTCATAGGCAAACGCTCTATATCTAACATATAGATATTTCATCCATCTGAATCCATTGACAAAAGAACAATTTAATATCGCATTATAAATCCATCAGGAATTACCTCCATATCCTCGATATTTAACTCTTCATAGTATGGAAAATTTTCTATATCATACACTCGATATAATTTATATTGCACTTTATGATGCTTATAGAAAGCAAATTCATGTGAAGATAAAAAGAAACTCTTTGCCCCCAAATCTTCTTTTTTACATGTAGTCGTCTTAACTTCAATGAATACTTCCTCTCCTTGTTCATTAAGAGACAATATATCATAACCAAAGCTATCTGATTCTAATGCGACATGTCGAGGGTATTTATTATTGAGAGGTAAATTCTGTTTTCTCAACTTATTCTCTTCTTGACGTAATATAAAAAGCTCTCCCTCCAAACCAATCTGGGCTAATCTTTCGGCTCGTTTCGCTCGTTGTTCTGGTGTTTGGGGCGGGAGTATTATATTACCAGGAGAATTTTCAATACAACCCATTAGAAATATAATTTGTGCTACACATGCATCAATAGTTGAAATTTCAATATTACCTAGATCGTCAGGATAGATTTTAGTAATAATCTGAGAACCTTTAGGATTATTTTGAATTATTTGAATCCAACTTTCAGTATCAGTACGTACTCCTTGTGCATAAGGATAAAAGCCATAGTTAAGTAGGGAAACATATTGTAATTTGACTGAATCATTATGTTTTATAGCATTTGCTAAGTTCCCCCCCAATAATTTTAAATTATGCTCCAGATTATTCCTTTGTGCCAAAGACAAATTATGAGCAGAAGCTCGTCCAAAATAAAATCCTACATCAAGACAAGGTTTCCTAGGATTCATAACAAAACTAATCTGAGCCGCATATTGTTTATTTAATGATCCCTTAAAGAATACAGACCAAAGTCTATTTAATCGTCCTCTTCGTGTAAGAGGATTTCCTGAAGATACGTCTGAAATAAATGGCCCATATTGTTTATACTTTTCTGCCAACAACGATGCTATTGTTTTTAATTTCTCTTTAACATATACGAAATGCTGTTTTTCTTCATCAGTCGCATTGGACAACAATGTGTTGCCAGAATATATCCTCGCACTCAAGTTATTAATAAGTTCTAAATCAGCTCTAGTAATTTTAATTTGTTTCATAACTACAATCTTAGTTTCTATCTTTTAAAGATAATACTATAAATCTTCAAAGCCAAATCCGGATTAGTTATATCAATTCGAAAAAAATGACGTATCGATTTCACTCTCTTTAAAATCTTTAATGATAAAAAGTATTTCCAATTTTAGAAAATCAACCAGAACACCCTTCAAAGGTCTCTCCAATATACTTACGAGGTCTCTGACAAATACATACTAGCATCGATAAACCATCAATAAACGCATAGACAAGATACTGGAGCACATAATATAAATGAGCATTTAACTTCTTGCCATCAGATCAAAACAAACATTGCCGACAACAATGGAATTTGGAGAATCTAGCAGAAGGCAAATCGATGAGTTTAACAAGTTCATTTATTACTTCATCACGCAGGGTAAAATATCAGCCAAACTCTGGCAAATAAAGAACTACTAACAAAATGCGTCCTACTCGGTCTCGCTTCTTATGAAGACGGCATCGAAAGGCGGAATGTTGCGGATCAAAGAGCAAGGGGGGGGGAAAAATCCATTTCCGAACGAAGTGAATCGACAGAATAAACGAGCCCCAAATGCATATGCAGAGGTTCTGCAGCCACCAACCGTTCCTACTCTAACCCTTATGAACAAATACATCCGTAATCCAGGACCTGGAATCCAACTATAAAGACACACGGGAAATGTTTTACATTTTACAAAACATATTCATTCTAGAACGTAGAGACAAAACAGTAACAGGATTATCGACGAATTGAGTCAAATACATCCAGGAGATCTAAGGTCGCATTGAAAGGGGCCCAAATGATCAATGATTTTCTTCTGATTAATACGGTTCAACAATAAGCTGAAACACTATTATCGCCATTAAGCTCCGACACATCGACTTACCCAATAGCTTCATTAGAGAAACTCTCATTTGCAAATTCAGCCTATATGGCATAAGAGTAAGCACAGGGCATAAGGCTCTCTGTTCTGTTTCAAAAAGCCACTCTGTCATACGGCAAAAGTCAACAGGGAGATCTTTGACTAAGATTTGCTTATTAAGTCCTACACATAAGAGAGATGACAAAAGATCGGGACAAGAACAAATAACACCAATCGCGTTCCTGAGCTCCACATATCAGGAATATATTATCAAACCCTCGCACCCATTGTATAAATCAATAGAAACAGAGCCATGAAACAACAATTTGACCACTAAAATAATGAATATCGAATCTATACAAGTCCACATAGTTCCAAAGCTAAAACACAAAGTGATCAACACGGAAACAATTTATTCAGATAACGCGAGATTTCTCTCTTATGCATTTCTTTTATCATTGAAATTAATACATATTCTTGTGATCTATTGTAATTCTTAGTATATTTATAATAAATATAAAAATTATTTCCCATGAATAGGATACCGCCATCTACAATAGATCAACTAAATAATCTATCGTGCGAAAAGGTAGCACAACGACTTAACTTGGAAGTAGTAAGACATAGAACTTTATGTTTCATGCACGACGATCATCATCCAAGTCTATATTTTTACGGAGAAAAGAGAGAAAAATGGAAATGTTTTGTTTGTAATAAAGGTGGAGATACAATCAGATTGGTCATGGATGCCTCTGGTTGTGATTTTGTAGAGGCTTGTCAGTGGTTAGGTGCACAATTTAATATAACAATTGAGGGAGCCAAAGAGATCAAATTATTCCCCAAAAGCATTCGAATAAAGAAACCCATAATTTCAGAGTCAGCAAGGCCTTTCCGCAAGGAAGTTGCACATTGGATATTAGACAATTGCACATTAACAGAATTGGGACAACACTTTCTATTTGAAGAGCGGAAGCTAGATCCAAACATCATACAACAACTAAAAATAGTTTCGATTGAAGATTGTCACTCAATAATCAACAGGTTACAAGACTGTTTCGACATGGAAACTATATGGAATAGCGGTCTAGTCTCTATTGAGAGAAATAGATCTCTTTTTAGAATGTTTACTCCATGTCTGTTATTCCCCTATTTTGATAAGACGGGAGAATTAATAGGGCTGCAGTCGAGATACATTGGAAAGAATAAAGAAGCCCCACGATTTCAATTTGTATCGGCTCAAAAGACCCGATTATTTAACTTACCGATATTAGGATCAATGAAAGATAGCGAAGATCTCTATATCAGTGAGGGTATAACAGATTGCCTGGCTTTACTGTCATCAGGGAAGAAGGCTGTGGCCATACCAAGTGCTACCATATTGCCACAAAATGATCTGATTGATCTGTTGAAATACAGATTGCACATGTATCCCGATCAGGATGATGCTGGGAAAAAAGCATTCGTTGCTCTGAGAAGATATTTTATCAATCACTACACCCAATTGGTTGAAGAAATACTTCCTGATGGATCTAAAGATTATAGTGAATATTTTATTGCATATCATAAAACAAAATAACCATATGAAAGAAGCAGAAACAGCATACAATAGGGAGATTTTGTTCAACGATCTTTTGACTACACCAATACAAACGAATGAGCTGGATATAAATAAAGAGATGGCTTCTCGCGATTACCCTCTAAAGCTAAAAGTCCTACAACTACTATGCAATCTAAAAGTTCCTGACTTACATATTAGTGACAAGGGTAACAATGAGAAAGATATAATAAAAACGATTGAAAATCTTGTGGAAAATGATGAAATGCTCTTTGGATATACCTTCTATGTGGCTTCAAATCCAATATTTGATTATACTTGGAGTTACTTAAGAGCTCAAATGGATAACTACAAGAGTCTCCTATTCAATGTTCACAGATTTTTTATTTTCATCTGCAGAGATATACAGATCCTGAGATCCATATTATTAGCACATAATCCCAGTGCATATATCATGTTTAATGACTTGATTAAGGTAGAGTTTATGAATATAGCTCCATATGCAAAAGCTTATATGCAATGGGAAAACTTCTCTAATATCACCCAAATCGGGAAAGGATATAGATTGTCAATAAAAGTAAAAGAATCAACAAGAGCAGTTTGTGACTGTACATATAATGATACAGTAAAACAACTTAGTGACAAGATAGAAAAATTATCATACTATTTATGAGAAACGAATTGGATAAGGATAATTTATACAAGAAGATACTCGATGAACAGAATATATTCAGTGCCATATTCTGCATGGAGTCATATGTTTTTGACAAAGGATTACTTGATACAACTACTCCTATATCCTGCAAAGATGAAGAGGATAAGACTTTCAGGATTCTAGCAAAGAGTGATTTGGATCTCTATTATGCTCTCTCCGACAAACATAATATGCAACTTATTGAAAAAGTAATAGATCTATGTCGCAAAAGATTAACATGGTTATTTGCCGACAAGGAACACCTCTTTTCGACAAAGGTCTATTTTAAATTAAAGTCATATGACATCGACAATAAAACACTAAAATTTAGACCATTACATACTTCGGATCTAATAGACATGATATGCATGGTCTGTATCTTAATTCCGTTAATGTATGAAGATGAGTATAAAAAGGGGGAACGCAATCTTTCTGACCTATCAAAGTTGATACCTCACAATTTCTATGGCAATATTCCCTCGACAAACGTCCAATATTTATTTCATAAATGGCAAAACAAGTATAAAGAGTATTCGGAAGTTGTGACACAGCATTGTCACGCATATCAGCGCAATCACAAATACCTAGCCGAAGTATGTTTGGACATTAAGAATTTTTTCCCTTCTATTTCGCCCCAACTGCTCTTTAACTATATCGTCGAGAAAATGTCTTCAACATATGAAAACGATTTGGATATGTTAAAGATGGCCGTAGCAAAACTACTGTATTTCAAAATAGACCGAAAGAATATTGAACCATGGCATAATGAATATTATCCTAAAGGATTCAATTTGCCGGATGATAACATATACATGAACTGTGGTATTCCACAAGGATTGCCACAATCATATTTCTTTGGGAACCTATGTATGATAGAGATCCAAAATCTTCTTATGAGAGAGGATTGCTTTAAAGGAGACGCATATTTTTACGTAGATGATTCTGTTATCTACATTAAATCCGAACTACATCCCAAAGAATTCAAAGATAGAATAGATGTACTGAATCAACATGTAGAGAATTGGTGTAATAAATCGAAGAGTTCCAAGCACTACAACCTAAATGAATTTATCGCTGAAAGTTATCTTGAATTTCAAGAAAGGATAGAGTATAAAATAACTTTTCATAAAGAAAAAAAAAGCATAATTACCCCTATTGATGAGGTAAACAACAGCATACCCAACTTGGAAAGGACGGTTTCGGGGTTCTCGAATATTGCATGGCATCTCGATGAAATTGACGATCAGGTATCTTTAGAGAAACTGATTGCATTAGATGAATATATTGCAAAGGATATTTCTAATCTAAAACAACGCGAAAAGGCTATATCGGACGATGGGACAAGAGAGAGATTATCTTCTCGCCTAAAACATTTACATAGATTTAAAAAGTATTTTCTCTATCGCAATCGGCTGCTGAAGATCAGAGAATCTGGTGGCCCAAACGATCATATGATTAAAGATTTTCACAAGAGATTTTTATCTGAAGACATACCTATTTTCGATTGGTTTGAACATAATGAAGAGGATATATTTCAATCTGAATATCGACTCATAATTCAACAAAGCTCGAAGCAGGATGCCGAACATTTAAGTAAAAAGATCCAAGAGTTTGAAAAACGTTCTTCGCAAAAGGCAAATAAACCTCAACAGTATCTCTATTTTAGCAAGGACGTGCAAGCCGCCTTATACATGAAAACTCTTAATCAAGATGTTTATTTATCCCTTATACGTTGGGTAAGAGAAAACTATAGAGGAAGTAGAAGTTTGGAGGCAAAAAAACAAATGGAAATTCTTCGTGATTTTATATCTAAAGATATAACAGATATGTTAGATAAGGGTTTTGAAAAGAAACCTTGTACTAAATTTGTATTAAATGCTTCCGCAGAATATCAAAGGAGAATACTTAATACCTTCTTTTCGGAAGTAATAGGAATCCAACCTTCAGATTCATTAATATTTACCAAGATAAATTGCCGAAAAATCTGTTACACTGAATTACGTCTAATGGCAAGAGTAAGAAATCGAAGATTCAATCTATCCGATTTTCACTCGTTCGTTGAGCATATTGAAGATCGCGATGTTTCAAATCGCATGATAATTGATATGGGGTTATTAGATGTGCTTAATAGATTTATTACACGAGTCAAAAATCCCAAATGGGTCGACGATTTAATCCTTACCCACCGTTTAACGAAGGGGTTATGGTATAACGGATCAAAATTCCTCAATTCATATACCCTGCACAACGAAGAACACGCCATTGCTCTGATAAACAACTCATTAAAACTCACAAACCGAATAGATTATTTTTCGTTAAAAGATATAGATTACTATATTCTTTTCCTTGCTTGTTATCTGCACGATATTAGTATGGTTATACACCCTGATTTAAGTCTGTTGAGTTCTGAAACAGGGAATAATCTCACCTTAATCTCTGACTTAATGAGTGAAATGAGAGAGCAGGTGGAATATTTTGCCACAAAAGATCCAGACTCCAATAACTCAAGAATTAAAAAAGCAGGGAATTTCTTAGTCAAAGTATTCAATGACGTGTATAGCTACTACGAGAATGAGATTCGGGCTCACCATGCAGGAGACAGCGCTCGGTTCATAAAAGATCGATCAAACTCCCTACTTTCATATCTTGAACCTACGCTTTTGTCGCTTGTAGCAAAAGTATCAGAAAGCCACGGATATGACATTCCACATGTCTACGGATTGAGATCTAGGGCTAAAGATGACACCATCAGTTTGAAATATCTAATGATGCTTATCCGGTTAGCAGATTTGATGGATGTTGCAAGTGATCGGGTAAATTACCATTTATTGCGTCAAAATTTAGCCAACTTAACCTTAACCTCAAAATTTCATTGGATTTCGCATTTGGTGACAGATAAAATGGAACTAAAGCCCAAATATAAAATTGAGATAAACAACAACAAGAATCATTTTAAGGAATACATCCATGAAACAATAGAATTTAATCTTTACCTAAACATCAAACAACTAACAACCGCTCCCAAAATAAAGAAATGTAATAATTGTGACTGCACCATAAATAATAATTATCTAACAATCAGCATTCTTAGCGGATGTATACATCCTTGTAAATGTTCACAAGAGGCTTGTACGGTATTATGTCAATGGATGATGAAAAAGCACGAGTGGCTAATACCAGAATTAGTTGCATTAAATGAATATTTATACTCAGTAAATAACCCATTGTTCAAAACATCAATTAAAATCAATATCTACTTCGAGAACCACATGAACCTTGATCCCGATATGTTTGATAGCGTGCAAGAGTTTTTATCTACTACTAATTGATAAAAACGACTATAAGACGATAATAGAAAATGTATGATTCACGAATTGGATTTATTGGACGGATTGAATAAGCAACAACGAACTGCTGTTCTTGTGACCAAAGGCTACAACGAGTAATTGCCAGTGCTGGTTCCAGAAAAACGAAAATCCAGACCTTTGCATTTTGCTTTGATAATTCAGATGCAACTAAGCAACTAAACATTTCTCGATAGATCGAGTTGGTCAAATTATACCTCGGCTACAGGTGTTCTCATCCACGAATCCGGGCGATCCTACGTCATCAAGAGGATGAATGCGAGCGTCTTGCCGGAACGCTTTAACGAAAGGTCTTACACAGGAACAGGTAAGCGAGGCATACCAGGATATCATGGCGAGCACTACAGCAAGGCGAGCATTTCGCGAATACTGGACTACCTCCGTGAAGATGTTTCGCAATGGCTCACGCGCTCTCTGAAGGCGTATTACCCAATCATCTTCATCGATTGCGTACACATGAAGATCCACTGCAAGCGGAGCATAGAAACTGAAGCTTTCTATGTAGTGCTCGCCGTGCGTGAAGACAAACGGTACGCGCGAGGTGGGGATCTTCAACAAGCCACGGAGAGTGCCCTAAGCTGGGGCAAGATGCTCGCAGCGCTGCAGGAACAAGGCGTGCGAAAGATCGACCTAATGTGTGCCGACGGACTGAAGGGTCTGGAGGATGTCATCAGTGCTGTCTTCCCCGGAACCCCACTGCAACGTTGTACGATGCATCTGAAACGCAATCTGCTGGGCGGCGTGCGCAATGGCGACAAGGGAGAGTTGGCCGAGGATCTGCGGCAGGTCTTCCGTACGAGGGATCGCAGCTATTCGGTAGAGAGAGCCTGGGAACAATGGCAGGCGCTCCGTGAGAAATGGGGGGGGGGTAAGATTATCGCAGTTTTCGACGACGGGCTGAGGATCCGACTTACAAGGCCTACTTCTCCTATCTGAACTACGAGGTAAGGATTCAGTCGATGATCTACACAACGAATAGGATCGAACGTCTGCAGAAGGATTTTCGACGGGTTACACGTAAACGGGGGCCATGTCCTGCGAGGAGTCGGTTCTGCTGCTGATGGGCAAAATAGCCATGGATAAAAAGTCCTACCTAAGGCTGGTGCCGCGAATCGACTTGGGTCGGGAATTTATTTCCCAATTGAAGAAGAGAGCACAAAAATCAGGACAACACGCTGTGCCGTGTTGTCCTGAAAATAAGAATCCCTATTATTTGCATATCTGAAGAATCTGAGGGCTCCTGCACACTTTTTGAAACACTACCTTTTATTCTATATAATTTAAAATTATGATACTATTTCTTTTATCATCACCTTAATTTCTTCTGCTACCCTTTTCTCATCTTCTGAGTCCAAATGAAATCCATGATAAGTGTGACCGGTTTCACGCTTAAACTCTATATACTGATTATACTTTTTATCAAAAAAATACAATACCCTTAAATCTTTGCCTATAGCTTTCAAAAGCATATTCTCAGCTTCGTCTCTACTACACATCAATACAGAAACTTTCTCACCTTTATTATCCGGATGTGCTCCTTTCCCATTTTCTCCATGCTTGGGATTAAGATTAAAAACTCTCTGCGGCTTACGGTTTACCTCATACCACCCAGATATGGATTTTATATCAGCTTTTCTTACATCTAATTCCACTTGTTCCTGATTACGCTCCATCATTATAGTTTCAGATGTACACGAGAAAGCATCATAATTAACCAAAAGGAATGTGCTCCCATCTGCAGAAACAAACTTTCGCTCTGTTACCTCACACAGAGTATCATCTTTTATCGGGGAATGATAATACATATAGTTTTCTGTATCCTTTTGCTTTTTCTGGGTCCTCCAGTTCTCTCCCCATTTACTCATTGCCAAGCGCATGCTAGTTTTAACATTAGGATAACAGTCTTCCATCGCTTCAACAGGATACAAAAAAGCCGATACATTATCAGCATCATAATATCCTTTACAGTTCTCGTTTGCCGAGAATTTACAAATTTCATTTATACCATTTATAACCGTCAAGATTTCATTTTCAGTCATGACTCCTTTAGATTTGATATACTCCGGTTGTTTCTCTACTTCTTCATATTTTGGTAGCAATAGAAATAATTCACTGTGCTCCATATCAAAAACCGGTTAATGTTCTAAGGTCAATATCTATCTGATCAAAAAAGCCTTTTGGAGGGCGCGTAATATGGCCCGTTTCAGAAATTTGCAAATGATGTGACAAAGCTGTATGTCCATGTTCTTCTCTTTCGAAATAGTATATAGACAATAGCTCGGGAGTAATCCACTTCTTATTTACTGCCACCAGGCTACCATTTATGATGTGATCGCTATGCGATTCTATAATAATCTGTACCCCGTGAGCTACAGCCTTTGAAATGAGTTCCATCAATACAGCCTGTCCTTTGGGATGCAAATGTGCTTCCGGATTCTCAATCAAAATAATGGCATCTTTATCAGAACTTAACACGGCTATCAGTATGGGTAATACATAAGTGATTCCAAATCCGGTATTCAAGGCCGTAATATCTTCTGTAATAGTATTTCCGTCACGGCTAAATTTATATTTCAACTTGAAATCCTCACCTGCTGGCTCAATATTAATTTTGATATTAGGTGAAACCAAACGTAGCCAACGTTCAACCTGCACGACAAGGCGATAGTCGGGAGTAACATCACCTTCATCAATGATAGCAAGCTCTTCTATGGGAATATTGACGTTCTTATACTGTTCTAGAAAATGTACTGCATATTCGCATTGCCCCATGATTTTAGAAATCTGTTTCTTTGCTACCACCAAAGAGGTATCGCGATTATAACTCTTTTGGGGACCGAATCGGAAAGCACTCAGATATTGGAATTTCTCATTAAACAGTGAATATTTTGACAATACCTCCTTCGATGTTTCATTCCCTTCTATTCCAGGCAGCATCGTGTCCATAATATTGTCGGGATATTTAAATGCGAAATTCAAATCGTTTTGTTCTGAAAACTTCATATTTATCTGTAAGGTTTGTTCCGTTGAAGCCTGACAAGCCAGTTCTCCCGATATTCCGGCATCACATAAATCACCTTTCAAATTCAAGCCTGAATCCAAGTCATTCATCATAAAAGACTGACGCAATAATATTAGTGACTGTATAACAGTGGATTTTCCCATGCCATTCATACCGGTAAGAATTGTTAGTCCACTCAGCTCCAAATCCGTATAAGCATGAAGCTTTAAATTACTTATATTTAAACGGGTAATCATAGACTTATTATTTTTTTTATTAATGATTTGACCATCGTAAATCGGGTTTCAACATTATATTTTTGTCCGGTTCCTGTAGATATAGAAAAATTAAACTTCTCATTATTAAATAATCGAATCATTTCTGATCTAAATGATTCAGCATTATTTACCAAAAGGCTTCGCTCTTCATTACTTAACCAGGCTATATTTACGCTCAAAGTATCATATACCGATTTGGATATAGGTTTTCTCCTATCGGTAATATTGTATCTTTTCCGGAATGCATCATCTTTGAATATCTGATAACAACACGCCATTGTTTTATCAAACGAAACACGTATTTCATTCCTCTGCATTGGAGTCATTTTATTCAACTCCCCCATTTTTTCATTAAGGAACATATCCAAGTCACCCATGTAGTCCTGATAACCGATAAAGAACGCGATAAATCTGTTTACAAAATCCCGGTCCTGCATTCGTTTGCTCTTCACAGAATAATTGGTAGCTTTCTTAAAAGACTCCATGTTTGCCAGTTCTTTTATAAACACCGCTGCAGGTCCTTGATTCAATGCATGGCGCATTTCTTGTGGTGTTAAAGGTTCTCCTGCAGTATTAACACGTTGGAATATTACGTATTTTACATCCAATGGAGTCCCCTTACGCAATGTATTCATAGTGATTTTAAGCGATTTAATACGCTTCACTTCAGGACGAGCTAGTTGCGAATACGTCATACCTTCAAGATTTTTCAGAAACTGTAGTCTCTCTAACTTTAAAGGGTCCTCTTCCTTCAATATAAAGTCTCTTATTGCGCAGATTCGTTGTAGACCATCTATAATGGAAAGTTTCTGACTTCTAGGATCCTCACTGAAATAAAAAGAAGGTAACGGAAGACCAAGCAAAATAGACTCTATCAATCGACTTTTTTTTACATTATCCCACACATCAGCCGCACGTTGAAAATCTGGCTGTAAATCTATCTCATCATTTTCCAGTTGTTCTATCAATGAACCTAAATTCACCGTAGAAATATCCACATCTATCTCATTTGGATTAAATGGTTTGGTTATCATTTCCGTTGACTCTTCACCTTTGAGGTCTTCTATTTCTACGTCCTGGTCATCCTGTATTTTAATATTTTCCATGCTCATAAAACAATTATTTTAGCAAAATTCTCTAATATCCGTTTATTCGGTTGTCATTCTTTTTCAATCATACTTCGAATTTAATCTTTATATCGTAAAACGTTCGAATAAAAGGGATTATATCGTAAAAAGATAAACCTCTTATTGATATTCGGCTGCATCTATCTTCTTACGAAGTTTCTCAACAAAAGCTGTTTTTGTCAAAGGTACGTCGAGTATTTCTTTCTCCTTAACATACGACCTTATTTACTTTTATTAATCAAATCACGCCTGTCAATGTTCAATAATTCTGCTATTCTTGAGAGTGTAACTAAATCAGGTTGAGATACATTTGTGCACCACTTAGACACAGTAGATGGATCTTTTCCTAATTGTTTTGCTAGCCATTTCCCTGTTTTCTTCTTTTCAACAAGTACAATTTTTAGTCGATTAATATCTTCCATGACTATCATTAAATTGAAATATATACAAATATAATGATTATTCTCTAATGTAGATACAAATTCGACCTTATCAGAATGCTAATATTTTAGCACAGAACCTTTACTACAGCATTATAAAAATACTCAAAGGAGAAAGAAAATACCCTTGAACTTAATATTTCCCTGAAGACTGAAGCAAGGTTTGTATCACTGAAAAGACTGATATATCCAATTAAACTAACAAACATGTTCCTGACAACATGAAACCTATAAACTATACTAAAATATTAGCTTGGTTATCATCTCATGGGTATCTGGAAGAGATTGTCAAAGAAGATGGTGGCAAAACTAAACGCCCTACTGAAGCCGGTCGAGCTATTGACATTAGCACTGAAATGAGAGATGGCAGTAATGGAAGATTCTTATTTGTCGTATATAATACTAATGCACAACGATTTATATTAGACAACATTTACTCTATCATTGAAGGGTGAACACCTTCTTGAAGAAATTATTCTATAAAATATAAATACTTTTATTATCAGGCTCTGAGGATAAATTGCACTATATACCAAAGAAACCAATAAAGCACTAAATACCAATAAATTATCGAGCTAACTCAGCCCTGACAACAAAATATTATACTCCACACAAAAGGCATATCATAACACGGAGATAGATACGTCAAAGCCTCAATATCTCTAGCGTCTCTCTATACTCAATACTCAGCTTACACAGCAGTTTCCAGGCTAATATAACGAGAACAATCCTTAGCTTTTGCGTATTATGCCACCCGAGTCAGATTATACCTAAAAAGTTAATGACCAGATCTCGAGTCGCCTATTCTCAAAAAAATTCAAATTTTGTCGAGTCGTTAAATTATTGTAATTTTCGTAAAATTTACGGACTAATTTCACAAACAATATGAAGAAAGACTTTGGATCGAAGAGTTGGCTCTTCCCGATGCCTGTGCTGATTGTGGCAGCCTACGACGAGCAAGGTGTGCCCAATGTCATGAATGCCGCCTGGGGTGGCATGTTTACCGATGAGACAATCGGAATCTGTCTCTCCGCCGGGCATAAAACCACGAAAAATATCCTTGCGACACGTGCCTTCACCGTCAGCATGGCCACGGTCGATCAAGTGGCAGCCTGCGACTATGCGGGTATCGTCTCCGGGAACAAAGTCCCCGACAAATTCGCCCGTGCGGGATTTCATGCCACTCCTTCGACACACGTCAATGCCCCGATGATCGACGAACTGCCCATGACGCTCGAGTGCGAACTACTCTCCTATGATCCCGCAAGCTGCCATCTGACAGGACGTATCGTCAACATCTCGGCCGACGAAAGCATTCTGACCGACGGACAAATCGACCTGCGTAAGTTGCGCCCGATCAGCTTCGACCCCATCCATCTCGAATATATCGAATTGGGGGCTACGGTCGACAAGGCATTCTCCTGCGGCAAGAAACTAAAATAGCGAGACCTATCGCTATTCAGGATGTACGACCCTCGGGAAAACCGGATTATCATCGACGGAGAGGACAAAACCGACTCCGTCGAGCGCTGTTGGTACACCTCAAGGCCCAACCGCTGCCATGTTATTTTCTGTAATTTTCCGAAGACCTACTCCTATGTCCCGAGCAAAGTGTTGTGGCTGAAGGATCCCGTGGTATTTGATCCGCAGCATTGCCACCTGCTCCACAAAGGCCGCCGGATAGAGCCTCTCTCCTACATCGCCGCCTTCCAACAAGGCTCACGGCGATTCTGGTACGTGGAATACGCCAACGGCACCGGTGCCCACTACAAGGGATCGGAGGTTGAACTCGTTCGGTCGTGCCTGGAGGAACCACCCGCACAGGATCGCTTCGCCTATCTGCGCGACGTAGCGGAGCTCAACCCACTGAAGACCGACGACGGACAGAAACTGCTGCTGATGCAGTATCAGAAGATCGACTTTGTTTCCGACCGTTCGGCGGCGGCCCTCTACCTGAATCCCGGCAAGGGCTCGCCCCGACAATTCCCGGTGCCGCCGCTCATCTACCCCTTCGGATGCAACGCCAGCCAGCAGAGAGCCATCCAGGCAGCCTTCGGGAATCAGATCAGCATCATCCAGGGCCCTCCGGGAACCGGCAAGACGCAGACGATCCTCAACATCGTGGCCAACCTTGTGGTGCAGGAGAAGAGCGTGCTGGTCGTCTCGAACAACAATTCGGCCATCGAAAATGTGGTCGAGAAGCTGGAGAAGCAGGGGCTGGGATTTCTCACCGCCCTGCTGGGCAGCCGTGAGCGAAAGACGGCCTTCGTCGAGACACAGGCTATCGAGAAGGCAATTCCAACCGAGATCGACTCGTGGTATTCGGCCGAAACCGACTCTCCGGAGTTCCTCCGCACCATCCAGTCCGAGGCCGAATCATTGCAGACGGTTTTCGAACGACAGGAGCGGCTGGCTCGCGCCCAACAAGAGTTGACGGGACTCCAAATCGAGCAACTCCATTTCGAGCAGGAGACAACGATTGACTCATCCGTCACGCTTCGTCGGCAAATGCCGTCGGCCCGGCTGCTGATGCTGTGGAACGAATTGCAGGCCGCCGTCGAATGGCAGCCGAACGGACTCTTCGACCGATGGCGCGACGCGGTCCGATGGTTTTTGCTCAAACGCCGGATTCGTCGCCTCTTCGACGGATTTCCCCGCCATCCGGAGCGGCAGGATCTCCAGCGGTTGATCCCCCTCCTCCAGCGCAGTTACTACCAGGTTCGGCAGGAGGTGCTCACGGCGGAGATCGACCGGATTGAAAAGCAACTTGCCACGTCGGATGCTCCGGCGATGGTGGCCCGGCTGAGCGACGACTCGATGCGCTACCTGCGCAGCCGACTGGCCGGACGTTTCGGCAAAGGACACAAGCGACCGATTTTCCAGCACATCACCCCCGAGCTGCTCAAGGAGTACCCCGTCGTGTTGAGCACGACCTTCTCCTCGCGGTCGAATTTCCGGGCGGAGACGCTCTTCGACTACGTGATTATGGACGAAGCCTCGCAGGTGTCGTCCGAAACAGGGGCACTGGCGTTGATGTGCGCCCGCAATGCGGTGATTGTCGGCGATTCGATGCAGCTGCCCAACGTCATCACGGATGCAGACCGGCTCCGCATGCAGGCCATCGCCGCAAAACACGTGATTGACCCCCAATACGACTGCGCCGCGCTGAGTTTTCTGGAGTCCGTCTGCCGGGTCTTTCCCGAAGCGCCGCAGACGCTGTTGCGCGAACACTACCGCTGCCATCCGAAAATCATCAACTTCTGCAACCAGCGTTTCTATGGCGGGCGTCTGCTGATCATGACCGAAGATCACGGCGAACCCGACGTCATCACGGCGTGGCGGACCGCCCCGGGGCATCATGCTCGGGGAGCGTTCAATCCCCGCGAGATCGAGACGATCCGGCGCGAGGTGCTGCCGTCACTCCCCTGCAAGCCGGCCGAGATCGGCATTATCTCCCCCTACAATGAGCAGGTCAATGCGCTCCACCGCGAGTTGGGCGGAGGCGTTGACGTGGCCACGGTCCACAAGTTCCAGGGACAGGAGAAGGAGGCCATCATCCTGTCGACCGTCGACGATCAGATTACCGCCTTCACGGACGATCCCAATCTGTTGAACGTCGCCGTATCGCGGGCCAAACGGCAATTCACGCTCGTCACCTCGAGCAACGAACAGCCCGACAGCCACAACATCGCCGACCTGCTGGCCTACATCGACTATAACGGCGGCAAGATCACGGAGAGCGCCATCCATTCGGTATTCGACCTGCTCTACGAACCCTACGCCGAAGCTCGGCGGGAGTTCCTCAAGCGGCACCGCCGGATCTCGGAGTTCGACTCCGAGAATCTGACCTATGCCCTGCTGGAGCGGGTGTTGGAAGCGGACCCGGCATTCCGGCATCTGGGCGTCCTCTGCCATCAACCGCTGCGACAGTTGATCCGCGACTGGACACTTCTCAACGACGAGGAGCGCCGCTATGCCTCGAACGGCGCCACGCACCTCGACTTCCTGATCTACAACCGGGTGAGCAAACGGCCCGTCCTGGCTGTCGAGACCGACGGCTACCAGTTCCACAAACAAGGAACCCGCCAATCCGAACGCGACCGGATGAAGGATCGCATCCTCGACCGCTACAGCCTGCCGCTGCTGCGCCTCTCAACCACGGGCACCGACGAAGAGGCCAAGATCAAAGATCAACTATCGAAGATTGTTTAATAGATTCAGCAACAATCTCACTATCAAAGCAGAACAACCAACCGACTCATAGGACATTCAACCAAAGTAATTTGCTCTCCTAACAAGACTTCTTCCGCCTGTCAAAGTCTGAAGCATACCGCAATTTGCTTCTCTCGCGTGCAACTAATACAGTCCGCATCAAATCCAGTTTCGCCCTCCGAGACTTGACACTCGCTGCAATCTGTATCGCCACCTCACCTGGATTTAAGACATCAACTGCTAATATGTTATTCATAGATGCCATCTACATCCAACAACGAACAAAATATTATTCTTTATAAAAATCCATATTACTCCTGAAATAATACCCCCCAATAGTTGATCACGGAGAAAAGATCATGATGTCCAGAAAAAATTGCGCCCTGAATAAAAAAGTCGGAACCCGATTTTCGGAACCCGACTACCCTATCCACAAAGTGTAACAACTACTACTTCTTGCGGTACCCGCACTTCGGACATACACCCTCCTCGTTGAGTGCAACGCCGCACAGCGGGCAGCGGTCGATGTCGTTCTTGGTCACGAACTCCGCCGAAGCCGCATTCACACCGCTCGTGAAGGTGATCTTGGCGATGTTAAGCTTATCCTTCAGCAGGTCGTAGACAATCTTGATCATCCCCTCAACCGTCAGCGTCTCCTTCGTGACTACCAGGCGGCAATCGGGATAGGCCGTGGCCAACTCCGTCTTGAAGGCCGGGCCCTTCATCTTGTTCTGCGGGTGTCCGTTGCGGATGCCCTGCTTCTCGTAGACATCCAGAACGGCCGGCAGCAGCGGATCATCCTCGCGCAGTACCAGCGCGTGGTCGAAATTCCGGAGCACGTCCCACGCTACCTTCTGAATCTCGTTGCAGGGGTAAACCATGTTCACGCCCGCCTCGATGCTATCCTCCACCTCAATGGTCAACTGTCCCGTGTGGCCGTGGAGATACTGAGCCTCTCCTTGAAAACCGTAGAAACGGTGTGCATACTGCAGATCGAATGTTGTGATACTTCTCATAACAAATTGAGGTTTTAAGTTAGACATTCTTTTTCAGTGTTACCTGTACCTGTACTTTCCCGATCTCCTCCGTCGGGGTGATAGATGAACGACAAACAATTTGCCAATCAGAAAAATTGGCATCAATTTTCATAAACAAAGCGAGAATTCGAAATATTTTCCTAACTTTGGATTCAAGAGCAAATTGGCTTCACGATGGCTTTCAAGGTTTTCACGCTGCTGATAAACGGACTGGTCCCTGTTATTCCGGCTTGGTTCATCATGAACTCGCACCCGGAAACAGCGGTTATCAAGCCGTGGCCAATCGTTTGGACATTGCTCGGGGTCAACGTGCTTTTCATTCTGATCGCCTGGAAACACCTCGGATATACACGCCGGCAACGAGAAACGGAAGCCTTGATGTTAATCGTCAATGCATTCGTCCCTTTGGCAACGTACAACTGGCTGTTTCCTGCCGAAACGCAGTTTTCGTTTCCCGTGCAAATTCTGCTGTACTGCTCCATGCAGGTTGTATGGATTGTCTCGATTGAAATTGCACCGGATTGGGTCGGACGCATCCGACAGCGCAAAGCCGAGGAGCGAGCCTTGTCGGGCAAACAGCACTTTGAATCCAGAGAGGAGGTTCTGAAAAAGCACCAAAACAAGGCTTAAAAAAGATCTCGTTCTTCCCGGATGAATCCCCGGTTCGGAGCGGGAAATGAACCTCCAAAATTCGGACTCCGAACCCGAGTTTTACATTTTTCCGAGAATATCGGACACCTGAAATGAAGCGTCAAACAAGGTTTTGCCGCCTCTTTACAGCGTGCCTTTTTGCGGCATCGGTTAACGCCGTAACTAACAGAGAATTAATGAGTTACAACGCTTTTCTGCATCGAAAATTCATGGAGTTTATCTACAGCCGGATCATACCGGACAACCATCCGCGTTTCCACAAGGTCGTGCGCCCGAACGTGCAGCTTCCGGGGTGTTTCTCCTTTTCTGCCCCGAGGTATCGGGGAACCGGTCGGAAAAGTATGGTAAACCGGTTGTCATAATTATTGCTGCCACCACGCAAAGCCATGCGGAATATTGCGTCCAATGCATGCAGGCCAATCCGGGTGTTACCGTAATCGGAACGCAATCGGCCGGGACGAACGGCAATGTTTCGGAGTTCGTCCTGCCCGGCGGAATCCGCAGCTGTTTTTCCGGCCTGGACTGGCATTATCCCGGCGGCTGGTGCGTGCAGAGACAAGGAGTCCGGCTTGACCTCGAAGTGGAGCCGACGATCGGCGGCGTCAGGGCGGGAAGGGTCGAAACGCGGGAAGCGGCCGTCGAAACAATCAACGACCGCTTCCCGAGGGGCTGAAGAAGAACGGGGCTATTCGCCGGCCGGGGCGCTGACCGAAGGAAGGATATCCTCCGCCGAAGCGCCCCACTTCCGGTTGGGACGGCTGCCCATCCTGAGCACCAGGGTGCCCCCGTCCATGATGTCGTCGTGGCTGATCCAACATTTCGTATAGGGTTTCCCATTCAGCTCGGCCGACTGGATATAGACGTTCTCCGGGCTATTGTTCTCGGCTATGAGGGTGAACGTCTTTCCGTTGGCGAGCGAAAGTTCCAGACGGTCCACGACGGGGCTGCCGATCTGATAGGCCGGAATTCCCGGGCAGACGGGGTAGAAACCCATCGCCCCCATCACATACCACGAGGACATCTGCCCGCAGTCGTCGTTTCCGGGCAGGCCCCAGGAGTCGTTCGTGAAGTTGTAGTCAAGCAGCCGGCGGATGGTCCGCTGCGTCTTCCACGCCTTGCCGATGAAGTTGTAGAGGTAGGGCGAATGCATGGAATACTCGTCGCCCACATAATAGAAATCGTTGTCGAAGAAATAGTCCAGATACTCCTCCAGCGCCTTGTTGCCGCCCATGAAGTTGGCCAGGCCCTGCACGTCGTGCGGGACGAAGAGGGTGATGTTCCGGAAATAGGTCTCCCGGTCGCGGTCGGAGCCCTGCGCCCACCCGCTGATCGAGGGATCCTTCGCATCGCGCCACTGTCCGTCGCTGTTGCGTCCGCGGACCATCCGGGTCTCGGGATCGAGGATATTGATGTAGTTCATCGCACGGGCCATCATCCGCCCGTAGAGTTCCCCGTCGCCCATGGCCCGGGCCATCTGCGCGATGCAGAAGTCGTCGTAGGAGAACTCGAGGGTCCGGATGGCCGACTCGCCGTATTTGTCCGTCGGGACGTACCCGAGCCGGATGAAATCGAGAATCCCCACCCGGGCGACGTAATGTCCCGTTCCCTTCGTGGTGGCATTCTTCATCATGGCCTCGAGCGCCTTCCGTTCGTCGTAGTTGCGGAGGCCCTTGACGTAGGCATCCGCGATCACCGCATCGCCGTGGGTGCCGTGCATGATGTTCGAATAACCCGGGCTGGGCCATTTGGGGATCCAGCCGCCCTCGTCATAGGAGTTGAGCAGGGCCTCGATCATCGCATTGACGCGGTCCGGCTCCAGGAGGACGAGCAGCGGGTGCAGCGAGCGGAAGGTGTCCCACAGCGAGAAATCGGTATACATGACTCCCGGCATGATCTTCCCGTTGAACGCACTGTAGTGGTAACCCTGCTCGGTGATGTCTCTCGGCAGCAGCATGCAGCGCTGCAAGGCCGTGTAGAATATCTCCCGGTTCGTCTCGGAGGTCTCGATCCGGATCTTTCCGAGCGCCTCCTCCCATGCCTCTCCCGTATCGGAGAGAAGCTGTTCGAAACTCTTGTCGCCGATCTCGCTGCAAAGGTTGCGGCGGGCCTGCTCGAAGTTGATGAACGACGTACCGATCTTCACCTCGACCTCCTCCCCGCTCTCGGTCGGGAACGACACGCAGACGGCAGCGGCCGAGGAGCCCTTGCGGGCCATCTGCACAAGACGCTCCGCATCGAAGTCTTTCGGCTCGATACACCCCAGCCTCAACGTGGCGGAGTTCGTATGCTCGTAATACTCCACGACCACCTCGTACTCGCGGCCCGCCTCCATTTCGCACGAACAGATCTCGGTCGTGGGCCCGTGGTCGTACCACGCATCGATGACCAGCTTCCCGTCGATGAACATGCGGGCACCGTCGTCGCTCGTCAGGTAAAAGCGGTGCGTTCCCGACGTTCTCGCCCGGAGCACACCCCGGTACCGGACCGAGAAGTTGTCCGGACCGATTCCCGAGATCGGAGCCCCCTCCCATTCGAAATCGATCTTTTCATCCGTTCTCGTCGCCCGAGGAGTACCCGAAAGGGTCATGTTGTCGAAGTACTCGCCTTCGAGCCCCCGGCTGAAAAGCTGCTCCATGGGGATCTCGTCCCAGGAGGGGACGATCGACCAGCTCGCAAACGGTTTGCTGAACCGCGCCACGAAATAGCAGGCGAACTCCCGCCCCACGTAACCCTGGTTGCCCACGCGCCCCGCCACCGTGGTGAAACCCTCGATCTCGTTGCGCTCGGGAATGACCCGGAAATAACTGCCCTTGTCGCTCCGCGGGTTGTCGATCAGGATGTGCGACTGCTCCGACTCGGGATAGGTGAAACGAAAAAAGCCGGACTTCGAGGCGGCGGTCAGCTCGGCCCGGATGCCGTAGTCGTCGAGGTTCACGGCATAGTAATGGGGTTTGGCCGTCTCGCTGTCGTGCGAATAGCTCGAGGCGCGCTCGGCGGCATCGACCTTCAACGTCCCCACCGACGGCATGATCGTAAAAGCTCCGTACTCCGACATGGCCGCGCCGTTGGGATAGTGCGTGGCACGGAACCCCTGCAGCCTGTCGTGCTGCCAGGCATAGGCGATGTCGTTCTCGGCGGTCTGGGGCGACCACTGGGTCATTGCAAACGGCAGTCCCACGCCCGGATAGACGAATCCGTGGGGGCGTTCGGCATTGCTCAGCGTGGACTGTTTCCGCCATACGTCGGTACCGATCCGGGTATCGACATATTCGAGCAGGCTGCCCGACGGTTCTGTCGTCCCGTCGGTGCGGGATGCAGCCTCCGCGGCCTGAAAAAAAACGAGGGCTCCCAGGAGCAGGCGAAGTTTCGGATGATGGTGCATTTTTCTGAAGTTTGGTTCGGACGGATGCAGTCCTGCGCGCAGGACTGCATCCGTCCGGAGCTGTCCCCATGCGCGACAGGACCGACAAAAATAACAAGAAATCGGCAATCTTCCCCCTCTTTTCGCCGGATTTTGCACCTTGCATTCCGGCGCCGACCTGCTGCCGCGCTTCCTCCGAGGGCCGCATTCCCCGCCATCGGCGGTTATTTGGCCGCAAAGGCTCCGTTTTTGCCGCAGAGGGTTCCATATTCGCACAAAAACAGTATCTTTGCAGGCGATAAACCTGCAAACACAATGAACGCTATCACACGCACCGATTTCACCTTCGAAGGTCAGAAAAGCAAATATGTGGGCAAAGTCCGCGACGTATACGACATCGACGACCGATACCTCGTCATGGTCGTGACCGACCGGATCTCGGCCTTCGACGTCGTCCTGCCCGAGGGCATTCCCTACAAGGGACAGGTACTCAACCAGATCGCCGCCAAGTTCCTCGATGCTACCGCAGACATCCTTCCCAACTGGAAGATCGCCGTTCCCGACCCGATGGTCACCGTGGGCCGCAAGTGCGAGCCCTTCAAGGTGGAGATGGTCATCCGCGGATACCTCTCGGGCCACGCCTGGCGGGAGTACAAGGCCGGCAAACGGACCATCTGCGGCGTGGAGATGCCCGAAGGGATGGTCGAGAACCAGCGGTTCCCCGAGCCGATCATCTCCCCGACCTCGAAGGCCGCCGAGGGCCACGACGAGGATATCTCGAAGGAGGAGATCATCGCATCGGGGCTCGTAAGCCGCGAGGAGTACGAGCAGCTCGAAAAATATACGCGGGCGATCTACCGGCGGGGCTGCGAAATCGCCGCCCGGATGGGTCTGATCCTCGTGGACACGAAATACGAGTTCGGCAAGAAGGACGGCGTCATCTACCTCATGGACGAGATCCACACCCCCGATTCGTCGCGCTACTTCTATGCCGAAGGCTACGAGGAGCGGCTGGCCAGGGGCGAGCGCCAGAAGCAGCTTTCGAAGGAGTTCGTGCGGGAGTGGCTCATGGCCAACGGTTTCCAGGGACAGGCCGGACAGCAGGTTCCCGAGATGACCCCCGAGATCGTCGGCGGCATCACCGACCGCTACGTCGAGCTCTACGAGCAGATCACCGGCGAGAAGTTCGTCAAGGCCGAAGGGGCGACGGACACGCAGGCCATCCTGCAGCGGATCGAGAAGAACGTCTCCAAGTGCCTGAAGGGCCTCAAATAGGATCATCTTCCGGCCTCGGGCCTCAAGATTCCAGGCAGCAAACAGGCGGCAAAATGTTTTGCCGCCTGTTTGCCGTCTGACGGCAAGCCACTTCCTGCCTCTCCGGCCGAATCGGCACCCTCCCCCGCACCGCCGTCTTTCGGGCGGTCGAATTAATTGGTATATTTGCAACCTCGGACCTGCCGGCAGCACCGGGGAAAAAGGCTCCGAACCGACACATCATGCTCGAACAGATCATCTCACAACGACTCCAGATTCCCCTGCCACAGGTCGAAGGCACCGTCCGCCTGCTGCGCGAGGGGGCCACAATCCCCTTCATCAGCCGCTACCGCAAGGAGGTCACCGGCTCGCTCGACGAGGTGGCCGTCGGCTCCGTCCGCGACCTGCTGGAACGGCTCACCGAACTCGAGGCCCGCAAACGGACGATCCTCTCCACGATCGAAGAGCAGGGACGGCTGACCGGCGAACTCCGTACACGGATCGAGGCGAGCTGGGACGCCGCCGAGGTCGAGGACCTCTACCTGCCCTACAAGCCCCGCCGGCGGACCCGCGCCGCAGCCGCCCGCGAGCGGGGGCTGGAGCCGCTGGCCAACCTGCTCATGGCGCAGCACACGCCCGACATCCGGCGACAGGCGCAGCGGTTCGTCACGGCCGAAGTGCCGACTGCCGACGACGCGCTGGCCGGAGCCTCGGACATCGTCGCCGAACGGATGGCCGAGGACGACCGGATCCGCAGCGAGGTGCGCCGCAACTTCTCGCGCGAGGGGATCGTGCATGCGCGCGTGGCGAAGGGCAAGGAGCAGCAGGGCGCGAAATACGCCGACTACTTCGATGCCGCGACGCCCGTCCGATCGGTTTCGTCACACCGCCTGCTGGCCATGCTGCGGGGCGAGGAGGAGGGCATCCTGAAAGTCTCGGTGGAGGTCGATGCGGAGCAGATCATCGAACGGATCCGCCGCCGGTTCATCCGCCCCGGATCAACGACCCGCACGTGGCTGGAAGCAGCCGCGGCCGACGCCTTCCGCCGGCTGATCCGCCCCTCGATCGAGAGCGAAACACTCGCGGCCGCCAAGGAGCGCGCCGACGACGAGGCCATCCGCATCTTTGCCGAAAACCTCCGCCAGCTGTTGCTCGCCTCACCGCTCGGGCAGAAGCGCGTCATCGCCCTCGACCCCGGGTTCCGCACCGGATGCAAGGTCGTGGCGCTCGACGCACAGGGGAACCTGCTCTACCATACGGTCATCTATCCCCACCCGCCCCAGTCGCGCACGGCCGAGGCAGCCGAGACGCTCCGCCGTCTGGCGGCTCGCTACCGCACGGAGGCGATGGCCATCGGCGACGGAACGGCCGGCCGCGAAACCGAACAGTTCGTCCGCGGACTGAAGCTTCAGGGTGTGGAGCTGTACACGGTCAGCGAAGACGGCGCCTCGGTCTACTCCGCATCGGCCGCGGCCCGCGAGGAGTTCCCCGACGAGGACGTAACCGTCCGCGGCGCCGTGAGCATCGGCCGGAGGTTGATCGACCCGCTGTCGGAGCTGGTGAAAATCGACCCCAAGTCGATCGGCGTCGGCCAGTACCAGCACAGCGTGGACCAGGCGAAACTCCGGGCCCGGCTCGGAGATGTGGTCGAAAGCTGCGTGAACCGCGTGGGAGTCAATATCAACACCGCCTCGAAGCACATCCTCACCTACATCTCGGGCCTCGGGCCCGCCCTGGCCGAGAACATCGTCGCCTACCGGGCCGCGAACGGAGACTTCCGCACACGGAGCGAGCTGAAGAAGGTGCCGCGCCTCGGGGCCAAGGCCTTCGAGCAGGCGGCCGGGTTCCTGCGCATCGTCGGAGGCCGGAACCCGCTGGACAACAGCGCCGTGCACCCCGAATCCTACCCGATCGTCGAACGCATGGCCGCCGATGCCGGCGTAAGCGTCGAGCGCCTGCTCGCCGACCGCGAGCTGCGGCGCACGATCCGCCCCGAACGCTACGTCACCGCGCAGGCCGGGCTCCCCACCGTGACCGACATCCTCGAGGCGCTCGACAAACGGGGGCTCGACCCCCGCGAGGAGCTGCACACCTTCGCCTTCGCTCCCGACGTGCGGACGATCGACGACCTGCGCGAAGGGATGACCCTGCCGGGCATCGTCACCAACATCACCGCCTTCGGCGCCTTTGTGGACATCGGCATCAAGCAAGACGGGCTGGTGCATGTCTCACAGCTGGCCGACCGCTACGTCGCCTCGCCGGCCGAGGTGGTCCGCCTCGGGCAGCATGTCGAGGTGCGCGTTACGGGTATCGACACGCTCCGGGGCCGCATCTCGCTCTCGATGCGCCGGGACGGATAGCCCGGCAGCCGCACCGCAAGACGAAGGGCGGGCGAACCCGATGAGGTTCGCCCGCCCTTTGCGTCTCCGTCCGGACAGGGATCATTCCGCATCCGGAGCCGTGCGGATCACCAGCTCGCCCTCGCCCAGCGCATCGTGGGCGACGAACCACCCCTCGACAGGCTTTCCGCCGCAGGTAACCGATTCGATCCGGCGCCCCTCGCCCTCACGGCGGATCGTCCAACGGTGTCCGTCGCCGAGCGCCACCTCCGTATGGTCGAACAGCGGCACGGTGACGATGTACTCCGGATCGGCCGGCGAGTAGGTATAGAGGCCGATGGCATTCAGCACGTACCACGACGACATCTCCCCGGCATCGTCCATGCCGCAGAGGGCCAGTCCTTCGGGGCCCATGCCGTAGAAACGGTCGAGGATGTAGTCGATGAGCTCCTGCGAACGCTCCTGGCGGCCGATGAAGTAGTAGAGGTAGGCAAAGCCGTGGTCGGGCTGGTTGCCATGGCAGTACTGCCCGATGAAGCACGAGAGGTTATCGACCTCGTACCCCTCCCACGGGATCGAGAAGAGGCGGTCGAGTTGCTCGCCGAAGGCCTCGCGGCTCGGGTAGAGCGCGATGAGCCCCTCGGTGTCGTGCGGGGCGAAGAAGGTCTGCTGCCAGGCGTTCGCCTCGCGGTACATGTATTCGTAGTAGGGATAACGCTCCTCGAAGGGGGTGATCCACGACCCGTCCTCCAGGCGGCCGCGCATGAGTCCCGTCGAGGGATCGAAGCAGTTGCGGTAGTTCTTCGTGCGGGCCATCAGCAGGTCGTGGTTCTCCCTGTCGCCCAGCGCCTCGGCCAGCAGCGCCACGGCGTAGTCGTCGTAGGCGTATTCGAGCGTCTTCGTGACGGCCGCCCGGCAGACCGTGTTGGTCACCGGATGGTCGTAGTCCATCTCGGGGATGTAGCCGCGGGCGATGTATTCGTCGAGCCACGGACGGCTCGGGCCCTGCACCGTGGCATTGCGCAGCACGAGGTTGTAGGCACGCTTCACGTCGAAGCCCCGGATGCCGCGCAGGTAGCTGCCGGCCACGAATGCCGAGGCATGGTCGCCGTGGAAGAAGGTCGGCATGAAGCCTCCGCGCTTCTCGCCGCGGTCGGTATCGGAGCTGATGACATCGGCCGCCACGTCGGGGGCAAGCAGTCCCAGAAGGATCAGTTTGTTGCGGTAGTCATCCCAGTAGGAGGGACTTGTATAGTAACGGAAATTTGCATCGCGAACGACTTCGCCCCGTTCGTCGGTATATTCGCCGTTCACGTCGCTGCGCAGCGCCGGCCAGAGGAACGCACGGTAGAGCGACGAGTAGAAGAGTCCCTTCTCGCGTTCCGTGCCGCCCTCGACGCGGATGCGGCCCAACAGGTCGTTCCACGTATCCGCAGCCGCCTGACGCACCTCGGCAAAGGAGCGGCCGAGCAGTTCGGCCTCGAGGTTCCCGCGGGCGTTCGCCTCACTCACGAACGAGAAGCCGATGCGCAGTTCGAGGGGCCCCTCTCCCTCGCCAAAGCGCACGATGCGGATCTCGCGGTCGCCCTCCCGGACCGGTTCGACCCCCGTCACGGGGCGATTGGCCACGGCATAGAAGTACATCGTCTCGCCGGTCCGCTGCCATCCGGCAAAGGTGTTGTCACCCACCTTGCGGATCTCCCAACCGCGGACCCGCTCGTTCGAGCGTTGCAGGTCGGCCAGCACCGAAGGCTCGGCCCCCTCGGGGAAGGTGTAGCGGTGCAGGGCGCAGCGCAGCGTCGTCGTCAGTTCGGCATCGACGCCGTAACGGTCGAGGAAGACCTCGTAGTAGCCCGGGGCGGCCGTCTCACGGTCGTGGCTGTAGGGCGAGCAGTAATCCTCCGGAGTCGGGGTTCCGGTTACGGGCAGCAGCGGGATGTGACACAGGTTCCAGTGACCCTTGTTCGAGTGGGTGAACCCGTAGATCACCGTATCCTCGTACTGGTAGCCCGAGCCGCTGTGGAACTTGGTGACGGGACTCGCCTGCACCAGGGCGTTGGGCAGCGACGCCCCGGGAAAGACCTCGGCTCCCCAGGTGCGCTTCGTGGGCCGGAAGCCCAGATCGACACTGTCCCACAGCGTGGCTGTTCCGAGCAGCGGATTGACATAATCGGTGAGTTGTTTTTGCTGCGGGGCACACCCGACAGCCGTTGCCAGCAAGGCAATGAGCAGAAAGGTTCTTCGCATGAGTTCAGGAGATTTGTTATACAAATGTAGCGCATTCGCCCGGTCCCGCGCAAGCGCTTTGCGGCAAAAAAGCTATCTTTGTCCCGCAAGCAGACTATTCTTGCACAAAATCGGATAACCGCATGGACGCAATCGCGCAATTTTTCGTGGAGTGGGGATACGTGGGGCTCTTCCTTTCGGCCTTCATCGCCGGGAGCATCCTGCCCTTCAGCTCCGAAGCGGTGATGGTCATCCTCACGGGCATGGGCCTCGACCCCGTCGGCTGCCTGATCGCGGCATCGCTCGGAAACACGCTGGGCGGCATGACCTGCTATTGGATCGGCTCGCTCGGCCGCACCGAGTGGATCACCCGCATCGGCATCACACCCCGCCAACTGGCCCGGGCCCGGAAATTCCTCGCCGGGCGCGGCGCCCTGATGGGATTCTTCGCCTTTCTGCCGACCATCGGCGAGGCGCTTGCCATCGTCCTCGGACTGATGCGCAGCAACGTGTGGCTCACGGGCATCTCGATGCTTGCGGGCAAGGCGCTGCGCTATGTCGTCATCCTGCTCTCGTTCGAAGGGGCCGCAGCGCTCTTCTGAGCACAACTCCCCACATGCGGAAACAACAGCGTCCGGATCTCCCCTGCGGGAAATCCGGACGCCGCATATCTGCCGGAAGGCCGGCTACTTCGACGACGCGAGCGGAGCGGCCTGCGTATAGGTCCGGGCGGCCAGCTCCTTGTCGAGCATGTAAAGCCCGAACTTGTTGCCCTCGACGGCCTCGCAGGCGCCGATCATCTCGCGCGCCGACTCCTCCTCCTCGACCTGCTCGTCGATGAACCAAACGAGCATATTCGACGAAGCATAGTCCTTGTCTCCGGCGGCGATGGCGGCCAGATTGTTGATCATCGCCGTCACCTTCTGCTCGTGTTCGAGCGTATCGCGGAACATCTCCAGCGGCGAGTCCCACGACGTGCGGACCTCGGCGATCGGCTGCAAACGCACCTCCGCATCCCGCGAAAGGATGTAGTTCATCAGGATGCGGGCATGGTCCTGCTCCTCCTGGAACTGGACATAGAACCAGTTGGCAACGCCCTTCAGCCCCTTGGCCTCGGCGTCCACCGACATCGAAAGATAGAGATACGCCGACCACATCTCGGCGTTGATCTGCGCATTGAGCGCTTCGTGCAATTGCTGACTCAACATAGTTTATCGTAATTTAAGGATTCGATCCGTTCTCTTACGACAAATATAGGACATTTTCCGAACTTTGAGCCGCCCCGGCAACAAATACGACGAAAAATCCGCCGGGGCGGGTTTTCGCGCAGGCCGACCGCGGCGCCCGGCAACGCAAGGCGTCCGGAGCGGATCCGCAGACTCCCGGATCAGTCGTCGAGGTCGATGAGCCGGAAGTCGAGGTCAAACTTCATCTCGAAGCCGTTGTCGAGCTCGACCTCGTAATCGCGGCGGTCGCGTTCGAGTTTCAGCCCCCGGGCTTCAGGGAAGTGTTTGGCTACATAGGCGGCAATCTGCGGAGGGATAAGCCGCGCCGGCACCTCGGCCCCGTACTTGCAGTCGATGTCGGTCCAGTGCCCCTTTCCGTCGAACACCACCACCATGCCATCGACCATCACCACCTTGTACTCGGTCGAAAACCACTCGGTCTCTGCCTTGGCGAACGAAACATCCACTCCGGGGAAGCTTTCGGCCAGGAACGCCTGCGCTGCAGCGGGCAGTTTATCGGCCGTAATCAGCCGGTCCCGCTCCATGCACGAGGTCGCAAGGTCGAGTGTCAGCAGGGACGCTCCCATCCAACCCACGATTCGTTTTACTTTTGATTTCATATGTTACTTTCTTCTTCTCGTTGTTTTCCGTCACAAAGCTAATCTGCGAAACTGAAACGTTTCTGAAACGCCGCGTCAATCCGCAATCCGGAGCGTGAAACAGTGACGCCCGTCCGCATAGCCGTACCCGATCCGCATGCCGTAGAGGCGGCACACGGCATCGACGATCGCCAGTCCGAGCCCCGTCGAACCTTCCCTCTTCGTCCCCTGGTAAAAGCGGTCGAAGACATGCTCGCCGTCGAGCGCCCCGCCCGCCCCGCTGTTGGCGACGCTCAGGCTACCGGCGTCCACACGGACGACGATCTCACCGCCCGCATCGCCGTGCACAAAGGCGTTCTTGAGCAGGTTGCCCACGACACTCGCCGCGAGCGACGGGTTCATCCGCACGGTCAGCTGCCCCTCTTCGAGCAGCGTAAAGCGGATCCCGCGGTAGGCATAGATCTCACCGAGGTCCTCGGCCGTACTGCGCACCAGGGCATTCACATCGACCGGCTCGGACTCGGGGAACTGCCCGTTCTCGATCTTCGAAAGCAGCAGCAGCGACCGGTTGAGCCGCACCAGATACCCCAGCGTCCGCTGGACCTTGGCGATCTCGCCCAGCTGCTCCTCCGTGAGCGATCCGCTATCGACGAGCATCTCTAGTCGGTTGCCGCACACGGCCAGCGGGGTCTGCATCTCGTGCGAGGCGTTGCCGATGAACTGCTTCTGCCGGTCGAACAGCGATTCGGCCCGGGCGGCATACCGCCGGGCGGCATCGTTCAGCCGACGGAACTCCACGACCTTCGTATCGGCCTCGAGCGGCGGATTGGCCGCACCGACCGTATAGGCGTCGAGCCACCGCAACAGGGCGTAAAGCGGCTTCATCGTGCGGTGCAGGACGACGGCCGTCACGATCAGAATCAGCCCGAGCAGCAACACGTACAGTCCGACGATCCACCACAATACGGCCCCGACCAGTTCGGTCTTCTCGACCGTCGGCGACGTCACCGTCAGTTCGCGCCACTGCCCCGCACGGTCGCGGAACATCATCCGCAGCACGCGGGCCGGCTCCTCATTGTCCCGTTCGGGAATATAGACCTGCTCGTCCGAAAATACCGTCTGCGGGCGCGAAGCGGCATAGCCGGCCGGTACCTCGAAGAGTTTGTACCCGCTCGTACCGCCCCCTTCGGATGCGGGGACGTGTCCGGAAAGCACCTGACGGATGATCACTTCGGCGCGTACCTCCAGCGCATCGTCCACCTCACGGTCGATCCGGGCCGTCAGGGCAAAATAGAACAGCACGGCCCACACCGCCAGCAGCAGCGAGAGCACCCATGCCAGGTGCAGGACGATGCGGTAGACAAGTCTCATGGACGGACCAGTTTGTAACCGAAGCCGTAGACCGACTTGATCTCGATGTCGGCCCCCGCGGCCTGGAGTTTGCGGCGCAGGTTCTTCATCTGCGCATAGACGAAGTCGAAGTTGTCGGTCTGGTCGATGTGGTCGCCCCAGACCCCTTCGGCCAGAGCCGCCTTATCGACCGTGTGGTTCGGGCGGGTCATGAAGTAGTGCAGGATGTCGTACTCCTTGCGCAACAACTCCACGGGACGCCCGGCAACCTCGACCCGACGGCTGTCGGGCCACAGGCGCACGTTCCCCGCCTCGAGGCTCGCCTGCCCGTCGCGCTGGTGGCGCCGCAGGACGCTCCGGATCCGGGCGCTCAGCTCGGCCAGGTGGAACGGCTTGGGCAGGTAGTCGTCGGCCCCGAGTTCGAGTCCGCCGATCTTGTCGTCGAGCGAGTCGCGCGCCGAGATGATGATCACGCCGGCACGCTGCTGCCGCTGCCGGAGGGCTTCGAGCAGTTTGAGGCCGTTGCCGTCGGGCAGCATGATATCCAGCAGGATGCAGTCGTAATCGTAGGCGGCGATCTTGTCCAGCCCCGATGCGTAGTCGGCGGCCTGCTCGACCACATACTGTTCGCGGCGCAGCGTCTGCACCATGATCTCCCGCAGGGAGGGTTCGTCTTCGACAATCAGCAGTTTCATACGTTCAGTTTTCAGGCAAAGGTACGCTCCGATTCCGAAAGGAAACCGAAATCGGGGCAGATCAGCGCAGTTGTCCCGTCCGTTCGAAATAGGCCTTGAGCACCAGGAGGGAGATCAGCCGCTCGCGACGACGGTCGCGAAACTGGTCGATATAGGCATGGGCGTGGGCCACGATCGCCTCGGCCTCCTCGAGATGTGTGCTGTAGTGGTGCATACGCTCCTCGAGGTCGGCATAGTCGGGCCGGATCTCCACGTAGTGGTAGCCGGGAATGAGCGTACCCTCCATGAACCACGTCTCGTAAGTCGGCCGCGGCATGACGGCCAGCGAATTGGTGGACATCACCCACTTGAGGTTCGTGGCCACATCGTTGCCCTCGATGGCCAGGATATAGCGGTAGCGCAGGTGGTCGTACATCGAGATGTGGGGCTTCGTCCACTCGGGCGGCAGCGACGGATGGCGGTTCGAGATACCCGCATCACAGCATGCCGAGCCGAAATAGCGCTCCATGAAGCGTTTGCGCAGTACGTGGTTCGGGTGGTGGCAGTTGATCGCGCTCCGGAAGATCGCCCGGTCCTCCTTCGCCCGGAACGGAATGTCGTCGCGCAGGAAGACGAAGTGGCGGAACTTGTCGAGGTTGAGCAATACCGAGTTGGCATTGTCGCCCGCAATCGGGCGGCTCTTGACGACCGACGGAATCGGAGGCACCTCGGTCACGTCGCCGGGGATCATGTTCCACAGCAGGCCATCGTCGAACCAGCGCGTAAATTCGTAGGAATCGAAGAAATAAGCCGTGCGGACACCCCGGCCGAGGCGATGTTCTCCGAGCGGATGCATGCCCGTGGAAGAAGGGGGGGGGGTAATTGCTGGCGGTCGGCAGGCGGTTGTAGTAATCGACGCGCTGCAGGATGTAGTCGCGATCGTCGCGCGACGCGACCTCGGCCAGCACGCCTTCGAGCCGCTTCTGCAGCAGGCGGTGTGGCACGGCGTACCGGGCAAGGTTCCGCACGAAGTAGAACAGCTTGACGGGTTTGTTGTGGAGAATACGGTTCAGTCGGTTGTCCATGGCTGCGTCTGTTGTGTTGAACAAAGATAACGATTTTCCCCGAACCGCCGCATGCCGGAAGCGGAAAACAGACCGGGCAGGACCGGCACGGGAAACGGGATGGCCGGGAGCCCCGGTCCCGCAAACGGGAGACACGCGGCCGGATGGCGGCACGGCAGGGGAAACGAAGAGGCGGAGACCCTCGTCGGATCTCCGCCCCGTTCCGTACACGGATTCAGGAGGATTACTCCTTGTGTCCGTCGTATGCCCACTTCACATAGATGGCACCCCACGTATACCCGCCGCCGAATGCCGACAGGATGAGGTTATCGCCCTTGCGAAGCTGCGATTCGTAATCGTAGAGACAAGTCGGGATCGTTGCCGCCGTCGTGTTGCCGTTGCGGTCGATGTTGATCATGCACTTGTCGGCCGTGATGCCCATACGGCGCGCCGTGGCGTCGATGATGCGCAGATTGGCCTGGTGCGGAACGAGATAACGGATATCGTCCGACGAAAGGTTGTGGCGCTCCATCATCTCCACCGACACGTCGGCCATCTTCGACACGGCAGCCTTAAAGACAGCGTGTCCGTCCCACGTGATCGTGTGCCAGTTGTTGGCCACGGTCTCGGCCGATGCCGGATAGCGCGAGCCACCGGCCTTCATGTAGAGCTGCAGCTCGCCCGAACCGTCCGAACGGAGCAGCGAGTCGATCACGCCGTAGCCCTCGGTATTCGGCTCAAGCAGCACGGCTGCGGCACCGTCACCGAAGATCGGGCAGGTCGAACGGTCCGTATAATCGATGATCGAGGACATCTTGTCGGCACCGACGACAATCACCTTCTTGCTCGTGCCGGCCTCGATGAACTTGGCACCCGTGGTCAGGGCGAAGAGGAAACCGCTGCAGGCGGCCGAAACGTCGTATGCGAATGCGTTCTTGCAACCGGCCTGGTCGGCGATCAGGTTGCCCGTCGAGGGGAAGAACATGTCGGGAGTGACCGTGGCGCAGATCACCACGTCGATATCCATCGGGTCCACCCCCGTCTTGTCCAGAAGATTGATCACCGCACGTGCTCCCATGTAGGAGGTTCCGACGCCCTCGCCCTTGAGGATATGGCGCGTCTTGACGCCGATGTGCGACATGATCCACTCGTCGGTCGTGTCTACCATCCGGCTCAGCTCTTCGTTGGTCAGGATGTAATCCGGAAGGTACTCGCCCACTCCCGTGATCGCTGCTGTTATCTTACCCATTAACTTCTCTTTTACCTGGTTTTGTGTTACTGATTTTGAAATACCCGCTGCAGCTTCGCCGTCAGTCCGGCCTTGATGACCTGCTCGGTCGAGAGGATCATGCTGCGGATCGCCTTGGGAGAGGAGCATCCGTGGCCGATGATGACGGGCGCATTGACGCCCAGAACCGGCGTGCCGCCCACGTTTTCGTAATTCATGGAGTCCCAGAAGACGTTGCCGCCCCCGAGCGCCTTGTTGATGCGGTAGAGCCCCTCGGCCATCTTCAGCACGGTGTTGCCCACGAAACCGTCACAGACGATCACGTCGGCCACCTTGCCCGAGAAGATGTGCGACCCCTCGACGTTGCCGACGAAACGGATGCGCGGCTCGGCCTTCAGCAGCTCATAGGCTGCCTTCGACTGGGCGTTGCCCTTGGTCTCCTCCTCGCCGATGTTGAGCACGGCGACACGGGGACGCTCGATGCCCAGCACCGCCTCGGCATAGATCGAACCGATCAGACCGTACTGTGCCAGCACCTCGGGCTTGCAGTCCACGTTCAGCCCCACGTCGAGCAACAGGGCAGGACGCCCCGAAGCCGTCGGAACGATCGACGAGATCGTCGGACGGATCACCCCCTCGATGGGCTTGACGGCATACATCGAACCGACCATCATGGCTCCGGTCGATCCGGCGCTGGCGAATCCGTCGATTGCGCCCTTGGCCAGATAGCCGAAACCTACCGTGATGCTCGAATCGGCCTTGCTCTGGAAAGCCTTGGCCGGATGGTCGCCCATCTCGATCACCTCGGTGGTCGCCACGATGTCGAACCGCTCGGCCGGGCACTTCTCGGCAGCCAGCACCGCCTTGATTTTCTCTTCGTCGCCGAACAGTACGATACGGCTGTCCGACCCGATCGCGTCGAGCGCCATGACAGCCCCCTTGACGGCTGCTTCGGGAGCGAAATCGCCCCCCATGGCATCTATACCAATCTTTAACATACTCGTGCGATTTGGTTTTTATCCCGGCTCCGTCCCGCAACGCATCCGGACGGTTCCGAGGAGCCGTCCGGCAGGGCCCGCGGGCCGAAAGCCGCGCTTATACTAAAAAAGAGGCAGTCCCTCCAGCAGGGAGTCCTCTTTCGTGCCGGCCTATTCGTCGGCCTTCTTCTCGATGGCGAGCTTACCGCGGTAGAATCCGCACTCGGGGCATACACGGTGATAGAGCACCGAAGCACCGCAGTTCGAGCAGGTTACGACCGTCGGAACGACAGCCTTGTAGTGGGTTCTGCGCTTATCGCGTCGCGTCGACGAGATTTTGTGTTTAGGATGTGCCATTTTACTACTTGTATTATGAGTTTAACGTATTTCTGTACCTTATTATTTTGTGCCGCCATTTTCCTCCGCTTCGTCGGCCTCCATCCGTTCGCGCAGCGCCGCCAGCTTGGCCCACTCTCCTTCGGGAACGGCATGCTCCTCGGCCCGGTTCTCGATGGCCGAGAACTCCTCGTCGGAGACGATCCGGAAACGCTTGAGCATCTCGGGATCGCACTCCCCCTCGGGGTGCACGCGCTGATAGGGCAGCGACAGTACGATGCTCTCGTAGATGTACTGCGAAAGATCCACCTCGTCCTCGCCCGGCAGGAGCCAAAGCACCTCGCCGTCATACTCGCGCGGTTCGTCGGAGAACTTCACCAGCAGCGGCCCCTCGAAGTCAATCGGGATGCGGCAATCCTCCAGGCAGCGGTCGCAGGCGACCACCACATGGCCCGTGATGCGGACATCGGCCGTAAGCATCGTCTCGCCCCGCTCAAGCGTGACCTCGACGACACACCGTCCATCCTTGATCTCCGAACTTTCGAAGGCCTCGAACAGCGGTTTGCCGACCTCGAAACGGAACTCGTGGGTCCCGTTTTTAAGGCCTCGGTAGGCAATCGAATATCCTTCAGCTACCTCCATTTGTACGCATTTAGTGCGCAAAGTTACTAAAAAATAGGACAACTGCAAAGAAAACCGCGAGTTTTAGCGTCATCATCCGATTCGCACCCCCGGAAATTTGGCATTGCGCACGAGTTGTATTATATTTGTGGAATATGGCAGACAAAGGGGGAGGATTCACGATCGAAGTCACCAGCCGCTACGAAGGCTGGTGGCGCTACAACGTCGCACTGATGTGCGGCTGCTTCGACGCCGCGGACAACCGCACGGGGTTCGCCTCGGCCTCCTCGGAGATCGCCCCCGTCGGGGCCAACCTCAAGGAGCCGCCCGCCACGCAGGCCGGACGGCGGCACATCGCACTGACGACCGACCCCTGCGACCACCTCATGCTCTACGTCTACATCATCCCCCACACGCTGCCTGCGGACAACGATATCGACGCCACGAGACCCTTCGACATCGAACTGCGCATCAGTTGCAACGGCCGGCGCATACGGAGCGAAAAGCGCCGGATCAACCAATGGTCGGGAGCCTCGATCGAGCTGCGCGTGGCAGCCGACGGCAAGTGACCCGCAGCCGAAACCCTCAACAAAAAAAACTTCACGACAACGATGAAAACGAAACTGCTACCCCTCATGCTGCTGGCGGGAATAGCCCTTTCGGGCTGCGGCACGGCCGACACGGCGGCCGACTCCTTCGTCCGGGTCGAAAACGGACAGTTCCTGCTCAACGACAAGCCCTACTACTTCATCGGCACCAACTTCTGGTATGGCCCCATCCTCGGATCGCAGGGTCCCGACGGCGACCGCGGGCGTCTGGCCCGCGAGCTCGACGCACTGCGCGACCGCGGCGTGACGAACCTCCGCGTGCTGGTGGGCGCCGACGGCGAGGAGGGCGTACCCTGCAAGATCGAGCCCATCCTGCAGACCGCACCGGGCGAGTACGACGATGCACTGCTCGACGGGCTGGACTACTTCATGCGCGAGGCGGCACGCCGCGACATGAAGGTCGTACTCTACCTCACCAACTCGTGGGAGTGGTCCGGAGGCTACTCGCAATACCTCATGTGGGCCGGCGAGGAGAAGGCCCCAATCCCCGGGATTGATGGATGGAACCCCTTCCGCGAATATGTCGCCGGCTTCATCCCCAACGAGCGGGCCCGGGAGATGTTCGCCGACCACGTGCGCTTCATCGTCGGCCGCACGAACCGCTACACGAACCGGAAGTACAGCGAGGATCCCGCCATCTTCTCGTGGCAGATCTGCAACGAACCCCGCGCATTCAGCGATGAGAACAAGGAGGAGTTCGCCCGCTGGATCGGTTCCACGGCCCGCCTGATCCGCTCGCTCGATCCCAACCACATGATCTCGACCGGCTCGGAAGGGTTGTTCGGCTGCGAAGTGGACACGCTGCTGACCGAGCGCATCCACGCCTTCCCCGAGATCTCCTATGTCAATCTCCACATCTGGCCCTACAACTGGCAGTGGGCCACGGCCGGGCACCTCGACGAGGAGTTCGACAACGCCCGGCAGCTGACCCGCGAGTACCTGGAGTGCCACCTCGACATCGCCGAGCGGCTCAACAAGCCGGTGGTCGTCGAGGAGTTCGGATTCCCGCGCGACAGCGTCCGCTTCGACCGCGGCACCCCGACCCGCCTGCGCGACGCATACTATACCGACCTGCTCGACCGGGTCATCGGCTCGAAAGCCGAAGGCGGACTGCTGGCCGGCTGCAACTTCTGGGGCTGGGCCGGCGAGGCGCGTCCGGCCCACCACAACTGGCAGCGCGGCGACGATTTCTGCTGCGACCCGGCCCACGAGCCGCAGGGCTTCTACTGCGTCTACGACGACGACACGACCGCCGAACTGATCCGTGACGCCAACCGCCGTCTCGAGGCGACCCCGCTGCCGGGCGAAGCGACAAAAGTCCAATAAGGAAAGGCCTGCGTCGGCCGACGTCCGGCGACAGTTTTCCCAAGCGATACGTCCCGCAGTTCCGATTTGGAAACTGCGGGACGTATCCTTTCATGCCGTCCGTCCCCATCCGCCCCGCCCGTCCTGCCCGTTCCGGCCGAGAGCAAAACACAGCGATGCTTCCGGTCTTGTGCCCGGGAGCATCGCAAAAAAAAGAGGGATCCGGCGAAGCGGATCCCTCCAACTATGGTCTTTTGCGGGTCAGACTACTTGTTGTAAGCCTTCATCACCGAGATCAGGTCGAGGACCTTGTTCGAGTAACCCCACTCGTTGTCGTACCATGCAACAACCTTCACGAAGGTGTCGGTCAGAGCGATACCGGCAGCCTTGTCGAAGATCGACGTACGGGGATCGCCCAGGAAGTCCGACGAAACGACAGCCTCCTCGGTGTAGCCCAGCACACCCTTCAGCTCGCCTTCCGAAGCCTCCTTCATGGCAGCGCAGATCTCATCGTACTTCGCCGGCTTGGCGAGGTTTACGGTCAGGTCCACAACCGATACGTCGAGGGTCGGAACACGCATCGACATACCCGTCAGCTTGCCGTTCAGCGAGGGGATCACCTTACCTACGGCCTTGGCAGCGCCGGTCGAGGAGGGGATGATGTTGCCCGAAGCAGCACGGCCACCACGCCAGTCCTTCATCGAGGGACCGTCTACGGTCTTCTGCGTAGCGGTGGTCGAGTGAACCGTCGTCATCAGACCGTCGGTGATGCCGAACTTGTCGTTCAGAACCTTGGCGATCGGGGCGAGGCAGTTCGTGGTGCACGATGCGTTCGAAACGATCTTCTGGCCAGCATAGGTATCGGTGTTCACGCCGCATACGAACATCGGCGTAGCGTCCTTCGAGGGAGCCGACATAACAACGTACTTGGCACCGGCTGCGATGTGAGCCTGAGCCTTCTCCTCGGTCAGGAACAGACCCGTCGATTCAACGACGTACTCGGCACCCACCTCGTTCCACTTCAGGTTTGCGGGATCCTTCTCGGCGGTTACGCGGATGGCGTGGCCGTTCACGATCAGCTGGCTCTTCTCGAGGTCGTAGTTGATCTCGCCCTTGAACTGGCCGTGCATCGTGTCGTACTTCAGCATATAGGCCAGGTAGTCTACCGGGCAGAGGTCGTTGATGCCTACGATCTCGTACTTGTCAGTCTGCGTGCAGGCAGCACGGAAAACCATACGGCCGATACGACCGAAGCCGTTGATACCAATCTTAATAGTTGCCATAATGTTTTGATTTATTTGTTAGTAAAAAACTCGCGTCGTTTTTCCACGCGCAAAAGTACACACTTTCTAAATTTTACGCAATAAAAATCGTAAATTTTTTAATGAATGCCCGCCGCCTTGGCGCGCTTGGCCATAGCCGAGGCGAAGACGAAATCGTTCAGTTCCGGATTGTCGGCGTGCAGGATATCGTCCTTGGTTCCCTCCCACCACTTGCGGCCGTTGTGGATGTATACGATCTTCTCGCCGATCTCCATCACGGAGTTCATGTCGTGCGTATTGACGATCGTCGTGATGCCGTACTCCTGGGTGATCTCGTGGATCAGGTTGTCGATGACGATCGAGGTCTGCGGGTCGAGGCCCGAGTTGGGCTCGTCGCAGAACAGATAGCGCGGGTTCATGACGATGGCCCGGGCGATGGCCACCCGCTTGATCATGCCGCCCGACAACTCGGCCGGGTAGAGGCGGTTGGCGTTCTCGAGCCGCACGCGCTGCAGGCAGAAGTTCACCCGCTCCATCTTCTCGCGTTCGCTCTTCGAGGTAAAGAGGTCGAGCGGCAGTTTGACGTTTTCCTCGACGGTCGAGCTGTCGAGCAGCGCCCCGCCCTGGAAGATCATCCCGATGTCCTTGCGGATCGTCTTGCGCTCGCGGAAGCCCAGCCGCGTGAAGTTCACGTCGTCGTACCAGACGTCGCCCGCATCGGGCTCGTGCAGCCCCACGAGGGTCTTCAGCAGCACGGTCTTGCCCGAGCCGCTGCGCCCGATGATCAGATTGGTCTTCCCGGTCTCGAACTCGACCGAGATATCGTCGAGGACCGTGCGTCCGTCGAACGACTTGACGATATGTTCGGCACGTATCATATCAACAGCACTTGCGTCAGGATCAGGTCGAAAAGCAGGATCACGATCGAGCTGGCCACCACGGCGCGCGTCGATGCGGCGCCCACCTCGAGCGAGTTGCCGCGGGCGTAATAGCCGTAGAAGGCCGAGATCGAGGTGATGATGTAGGCGAAGAAGACGGTCTTGATGAGCGTGTAGGTGATCGAATAGGGGCGGAAGTCCATCAGCAGGCCATCGACATAGTCGGCCGGGATCATGATTCCGGTGGCTGCGGCGATGAGCCAGCCGCCGATGACGCCGATCAGGATCGAGAGGATCGTCAGGAAGGGAAAGAAGATCATCGACGCCACGATCTTCGGCAGGATGAGGTACGAGGCCGAATTGACCCCCATGATCTCCAGGGCGTCGATCTGCTCGGTGATGCGCATCGTGCCGATCTCCGAGGCGATGCTCGAGCCGACCTTGCCGGCCAGGATCAGCGCCACGACGGCCGATGAGAACTCGAGGATCATCGTCTCGCGCGTGGCATAGCCGATGAGCGACTGCGGGATGAACGGCGAGTCGAGGTTGATCGACATCTGGAGCGTGATGACCGCACCGATGAAGATCGAGATGATGGCCGTCAGCCCGATGGAGTTCACGCCGAGGGCCTCCATCTCGTAGATGATCCTCCGGCGGTAGATGGCGGCCTTCTCGGGACGGGAAAAGACCTTCCCCATCAGCATGAAATAGCGCCCTATGAGTTCGAATACCTTCAACATGGTCACTCCCTGGTCTCTTCGAAATCGACGTAGTCGCCGACCTTTTCCGACACGCGCTTCTCGGGGGCGTCGGACGTGCGGTAGACCTTCACCTCACCCTCGCGCTCCTGCTTCGGAGGCCGCTGCCGCGCCCCGAAGCCGCGGGGATCGAAGCCGCCCGCGGCACTGCCGAATCCCTCGCCGAAACGCTCCTCCATCTCCTTGCGCATGCGGTAGATCCGCCAGCGGAAGAGAAGCACGCCCGCGACGAGCAGCAGGACGAATCCCATAATAAAATACAGTATGAATAGTGCAATACCCTTCAGCAGCGCCGGAGCACCCAGCGCCAGGATCAGAATGACGAGCACGGTCAGCGGGTTCCGCTGTACGAACCCCACGAGTGCGTCGATGACTGCCATCAGATATTTCATCGTTCGTTTTTCGAGTTACAGCCCTACAAAGGTAGGGAAAATTATGCGGATTTCAATAAATGTCGTAATTTTGGTGCCGGAAAGCAAAAATCACCACACGACCATGATAACCCCGCTCACAGCCATTTCGCCCGTAGACGGGCGCTACCGTAACAAAACGGAAAAACTTGCAGATTATTTTTCGGAAGCGGCACTGATCCGCTACCGCATCCGCGTCGAGATCGAATACTTCATCGCCCTGTGCGAGCTGCCGCTGCCGCAGCTTGAGGGCATCGACCACGCCCGCTTCGCCGACCTGCGCCGGCTCTACACCGACTTCTCCGAGGCCGACGCGCTGCGTGTCAAGGAGATCGAGTCCGTCACCAACCACGACGTAAAGGCCGTCGAGTACATCATCAAGGAGAAGATGGATGCGCTGGGGCTCTCCGCATACAAGGAGTTCGTACACTTTGGACTCACCTCGCAGGACATCAACAACACATCGATCCCCCTCTCGCTCAAGGAGGCCCTCACGGGGGTCTACTACCCCGCCGTCGAGGAGGTGCGCGACAAGCTGGCCGCCTTCGCCAGGGAGTGGCACGACGTGCCGATGCTGGCACGCACGCACGGGCAGCCCGCCTCGCCCACGACCCTCGGCAAGGAGTTCATGGTCTTCGTCGAGCGGCTCGAGAAGCAGCTGGCCATGCTCCATGCGATCGCCATCCCGGCCAAGTTCGGCGGCGCCACGGGCAACTTCAACGCCCACCATGCGGCCTATCCCTCGATCGACTGGGTGGCTTTCGCCAACCGGTTCGTCGGCGATACCCTCGGGCTGAGCCGCTCGCAATACACCACGCAGATCGAGCACTACGACAACCTGGCGGCGATCTTCGACTGCATGAAGCGCATCGACACGATCCTTGTGGACCTCTCGCGCGACATGTGGACCTACATCTCGATGGAGTACTTCAAGCAGCGCATCAAGGCCGGCGAGGTCGGCTCGAGCGCCATGCCCCACAAGGTGAACCCCATCGATTTCGAGAATGCCGAGGGCAACTTCGGCATCGCCAACGCCATTTTCGAGCACCTCTCGTCGAAACTCCCCGTCTCGCGCCTGCAGCGTGACCTGACGGACTCGACCGTGCTGCGCAACATCGGCGTGCCCGTGGCCCACGCCGTGATCGCCCTGCAGTCGCTCATGAAGGGGCTGGGCAAGGTGATCCTCAACCGCGAGGCGCTGGACCGCGACCTGGAGCAGAACTGGGCCGTCGTGGCCGAGGGCATACAGACGATCCTGCGCCGCGAGGGCTATCCGAAGCCCTACGAGGCGCTGAAGGCCCTGACACGCACCAACACCCACATCACGCGCGAGGCGATCGCCGCCTTCATCGAGACGCTCGACGTGGCCGAGACGGTGAAGCAGGAACTGCGCGCCCTCTCGCCCGCGACCTACACGGGTGTCTTCCGGTAACCGGCAGCGAAGATGGGATTCGGGCTTGTCCTCTACGGCATCTTCGCCGTGTTTTTCCTCGTACTCGGAGTCATCTTTTTCCTGGGCCGCGGAGCGCGGCTGATCGCCGGCTACAATACGATGCCAAAGGAGGAACGCGCACGTTACGACGAAAAGGCGCTGTGTCGTTTCATGGGCAAACTGATGTTCTACTGCGCCGTCTGCATGCTCCTAATGGGCGCCGACAAAATCCACCCTCACCAGGGGTTCGGAGCTGCCGGCATGATCTGGCTGGCGATCGGCGCCGTCGCAGCGGTGATCTACGCCAATACGGGCAACCGTTTCCTGAAAAAGCCGCCGCAAAAGCGGGACCCGGAGGGAAAATATCCCCCACGGACATAAGAATAGAATGAAGCGAGCCGCCGAAGGATTCCGATCCCCGGCGGCTCTTCGTTGGCACGCACTTTGCCCATTCCTGAAGCAACTGCGGCACAGCAACCGCAGTGAGGTTTCTTCATTTATTTAAGTTTGGGTTAGTAGTTTAGGAGGGCCATCCTCCGGAGGCGGCAGGCAATCGCGAGATCCCCTGCCGCTTTTTCATGCCGTCCCGGCCACGCCGCGGCAACACGCACGATGTGCCGCGACCGTGACGGAACCGCGCGGCACACAGAGTCTGCGACCCGCCGGAAGCACACGCACAGGGCAGGGGTCAGAACTCCACCGTGATGCCGATCGAGGGCAGCAGCGTGCCGCTCTCCTGCCGGAGCACCTTCATTTTGTAGCGCTGCTCCGAGACCGGATCCTCGGGATTGAGGATCTCGCCCGTGGACATCAGCACGTCGGGCTGCCGGAGTTTGCTCACCGTGACGTTCTGCAGGTCGATGTAGAACCCCAGCATGCACCCCTTGAAGTAGAAGATCTTGTCGATGCGCAGGTCGAGCTGCGCAAAGGCGTCGAGCCGTTCAGCATTGTAGCGCGCATAGTCATAGTAGGGGCGTCCCTGCGCATCCCACGCCTCGACGAGCGACGACTTGTCAGCATCGTAAGGCGTATAGGGGGCCCCGCCCACGGCGCTCAGCTTCGCGCCGATGCTCCAGTTGCGGGGCAGGTCGTACGTTCCGCTGACGTTCACCACGAAGCGGTTGTCCCACGCCGAGGCGATCCACGGCGACGAGCCGTCGCTGCGGTACTCGCTGCGGTAGAGCGTCACCGACCCCACGATGTTCACCCGCCCGGGAATCTGCCAGCGGGCCATGGCCTCCACGCCGTAGGCGCGTCCTTCGGCCGAAGAGACGAGCGCCTCATTGCCCACCACGCCGTAGTCGTTGCCCTTGCACGAGAGCGGAATCCCGTCGGCGAGCGACAGGGGCACGTCGTCATATCCTTTGTAGAAGTTCTCGAGCGAGAGGACCAGCCGGTCGCGCAGGTGCCAGCTTACACCGGCACTCACCGCCCCGACACGCAGGTAGCGCAGGTCGCGGTTCACATACTGCCCGGCATCGAGGTAGCCGAGTGCCGTATAGGGCGGCAGCTGGTAGTAGAGTCCGGCGCTGCCGCTGATCTTCCATCCCCCGCCCAGCACATACGACAGCGAGGCGCGCGGCGAGAGCTGGTGCCACGGCCGGGACATGCGGGAGGAGTAGTCGCACGCGTCGGCCCGCACCCCGGCCGATGCGGTGAAGCGCTTGTTCACCGAGGTGTAGTCGGCTCCGATGAAGAGCCCCCAGCCGAAGATGCCCAGGTCGGTGCGGTAGTCGGCCGTGCGGGCTTCGTCGGTATAGAGGCGCTGGAAGGTGCGGTTCGTGTAGTCCGAATAGTTGAGTTCCGCCCCTTCGCGCAGGGTCCACTGTCCGAGATAGCTGCGGTTCTCGGCCCGCAGCGTGCTCTTCTGCTCCACGGAACGCAGGCGCAGCGTGAGGTTCTCCTCCGAGGAGTCGTCGTTGCCGCGATACTTCAGGTTGCGGTTGTTCAGGTAGTTGTGGCTCAGGGTTACCGTCTGCACGTGCTTCCCGGCATAGTGCTGCCACGAGGCACCGACCGTGAAGGTCTCCTGCTGGATGCGCGGCAGATAGCTCAGCAGGTACTCGGCATCCTCGCCCTTCTCATCGACGTTGAGCTTCATGTTGTCGATGCCGGCCAGCGCCAGAAAGGTCAGCTCGTCGCGCTCCGAGAAGCGGGTCTTGACCTTCACCTGCCCGTCGATGTAGTTCGGCAGGAACGGGAGCCCCAGCATCTTGAAGAGCAGCTGCAGATAGGACTGCCTGAGCGAAAAGAGGTAGGTCGTCCTGTCGCCGATGTGGCCGCTGCCGCTGATCCCGGCGTCCGAGGCGCCGAGCGTCGCCTTGAAGGTCTGCCGCTCGGCATTGCCGTCGCGGAGCTTGAAGTCGAGCACGGAGCTCAACGCCCCGGCCCGGTCGGCCGGGAAGGCCCCGGTGTAGAAGTTGATCTCGCGGATCAGGTCGGCATTGACGATGCTCACCGGACCGCCCGTGGCGCCCTGCGTGGCAAAGTGGTTGATGTTCGGGATCTCGATGCCGTCCATGAAGAACTTGTTCTCCGACGGGCCGCCGCCGCGCACAATCAGGTCGTTGCGGTAGCCCACCGGCGAGAAGGCCACGCCGGGATAGGAGCGCACGATGCGCGAGATGTCGCGGTTCGAGCCGGGGCTCTTCTCGATCTCGCGGACCCCGATGACGTTCAGCCCCACGGGGCTCTCGACCGTCGCCCGAAAAGGCGAGGGACGGACCGTCACGGCCTCGACCTGCGTGGCATCCTCCTCGAGCTCGATCTCCACGAAGGGCGTAGCGGCCGAGACGAGGAACTCGGGGCTGACATAGCCCTTGTATCCGACCGAGGAGGCGACGAACCGCTGGATGCCGGGGCGTACCCGTTCGATGACAAACCGGCCGGTGGAGTCTGTCGAGGCGCCCCGCTGCTCCTCGCCCTGCACCACGACCGAAGCATAGGCGACCGGCTGGCGTGTCAGGCGGTCGATCACACGACCCGACACCGGGTATCCCGAGGTTTGCTGCGCCCGCACCGCACACGGCACGGCGAGCAACAGCAGCAAGCATGACAGACAGATCCGTTTCATCGTCCTATTCCAATTTTATGTCGAGCATCACGGGCAGATGGTCCGACGCCCTGCTCACGTCGCCCGCACGGAAGCGGTCCAACACCCGGGCATCCACCACATCGCATGCCACACCGTTGTCGAGTTGCAGAAAGTAGTCAATGCAGACCGTCGGTCCGTCCGACGGATAGGTCCCGGCATCGGTTCCCGAGAGCACCCGCCAGGCGCGCCGCAACTCGCGCAGCGTCTCCGAGCCGGGCTCGGCATTCAGGTCGCCGCCGAGGAAGACCGGTTTCGCGCTCCGCCCGTAGCGTTCGCGCATCACCCGGTTGATCTCGCGCGCCTGCTCGACCTGCGCCTCGGCCGAGACATGGTCCAGGTGGGTAGTGGCGATCACGAAACGCGGAAGCTCGACGACCGCCAGCACGCGCGGCTCGGCTCCGCCGGCCTGCGGCAGCGGCACGAAGAATTTGCGGACCGCCGGCTCGCGCGTCATGACCCCTTCGCCGTAGGCGCCGCCCTGGAACGGCATGGCGGGACCGTAGCAGAAGTCCCAGCCGCCCATCAGCCCGGCGACCCGTTCGAGTTGGAAAACGCCCCGCGTCCGGACGGCACAGCTGTCCAGTTCGTTGAGACAGACGGCATCGGCGCCGACCTCGCGCATCATGTCGGCAACGAGCCGATAGTCGTCCCGGATGTATTTGTTGAAGACCCCGACATTGTAGGTCACCAACCGCGTCACACCCGGCGCCTTGGCCGGAGCCTCCGTCCCTTCGGGTGCGGAACCGGTCGTCCGGGCCATCGCACACGCAATCCATCCCGCTGCCAGAAGCAGCGTCAGGAGAAGTCCCAATCGTCTTTTCATCGTTTTCGAACTTTTCCGGCCGGAAGGCCCGTAAAGGACCAAGGCACAGTCCCGCCGATTTCACCACGAAGATACGCAAAATAACGGTTACGTACACCGCCGCCGGGAAAAATCGATCCTTTCGCCCTTCATTTCCGCCGGAACGTGCCGCCGACGGGGTCGGAAGAATCTCCGCGGCATGAAAACTGCAGGACTCGAAGCATTTGCACAACATACCGAACCATGGCCAAAGACAAACGCATTTCGACCTCGCAGCTCGCCCTGATGACCGCAGCTGCAGTCATCAGCCTGCGCGGACTCCCGATGATGGCGCAGGAGGAGCTCACCATGTTTTTCTACATCTTCTTCGCCACGTTCCTCTTCCTGATCCCCGCGGCACTCGTGAGTGCCGAGCTGGGCAGCGCCTTCGCCTCCCGCGGAGGCGGGGTCTACACCTGGGTCAAGGAGGCCTTCAACCCCCACCTGGGCTTCACGGCCATCTTCCTGCAGTGGATCCAGAACGTCGTCTGGTACCCCACCGTGCTGGGATTCGCCGCCGCCTCGGCCGCCTACATGGCCGGTCTCCCGGCACTGGCCGAGAACGGGATCTTCGTAGGGTGCTTCTCGATCGCCATGTACTGGTTCGCAACCTGGATCACCCTCCGCGGCACCACGGCGCTCACCGACTTCACGAGCCGCGGGTTTCTCGTCGGCACGGTCCTGCCCGGCATCGTCATCGTCCTGATGGCCGTCATCTGGCTGGCCGGGGGCAACGGAATCGCCTTCGAGCACATCCCCGCGTCGGTCACCCAGGTAGTCGGGACCGACGCCGCGCACCACGTGCACCCGCGCCTGTTCCCCCACATCTCGGGCATGAGCGACATCGCCTTCCTGGCCGGCATCCTGCTGCTCTTCGCCGGTGTCGAGGTCCACGCCGTGCACGCCCCCGAACTGAAACGGCCGCAATCGCAGTTCCCGCGGGCCATGTTCCTTGCCGCCCTGATCTCGTTCAGCCTCTTCACGCTCGGCGCCCTGGCCGTAGCCGTCATCACGCCCTACGAACAGATCGACCTCCAGGCAGGCCTGTTCGTCACCTTCCGCATCGTCTTCGACCACTACCGCATCGGGTGGATGACCAACGTCATGGGGCTGCTCGTCACCTTCGGAGCACTGGCCGGCATCCTCTCGTGGATCTCCGGACCGAGCCGCGGCCTGCTCTGGACAGCCCGGGAAGGGCGGCTGCCCCGGGTGCTCGGCAAAACGAACCGCAACGGCGTGCAGATCAACATCCTGCTCATCCAGGGGGCGCTCGTGACGCTGCTCTCGTCGCTCTACATCGTGATGAAGAACGTGAACGTGGCCTTCTTCCTGCTCAGCGCCCTGACCATCGGACTCTACCTGATCATGTACATGATGATGTACGCCGCAGCCATCCGCCTGCGCTACACTCAGCCCGACCTGCCCCGCAGCTACCGCGTGCCGGGCGGACGCGCCGGGATCTGGATCATCGCCGGAGGCGGCCTGCTGGCCGTGCTCTTCTCGTTCGCCGTGACCTTCTTCCCGCCCTCGCAACTGCCCGTCGGGAGCCCGACCACCTACACGGCGCTCGTCGCCTCGGGCACACTGCTCTTCCTGGCCATCCCCTTCGCCATCAGCCGGTCCATGGACCGGCTGAAGAGGCAAAAGGGTAAGCGGTAAAAGGAGCGGTGCGGGGCCCGCCTCATCAAAGGCAGGTCCCGCACCGGTTTGCGTCCCAGGTTCCGTCAGCCGAGAATCGTACCGTCCTCCGCGATGCGAAGCGTCACCTCACGGTCCGTCCGCTCCTCCTCCAGCTCGAGAGCATACCATGCTCCGTCGGGAGTCTGAAGATAATCCGCGCCGTCGAACTCCCAGCCGGCATACTCCGAAGCGGCCCAGGCAGCCGTCACCGCTTCGGGCAGTTCGGCACGGCGCACCTCCCACGAGGTCCTCACCCACGCTCCGGCCCCGTTGAAGAGCAGCTCCTTCTCGCGCCCCTCGTGGCGGATCTCCACCTCGAGCATCCCGTCGTCGCTGTCCTTTTCCACGATCGAGGCGCCCGGATAGTTCTCCCGGATGAAGGCCTCGATCTCCGCCGCGACACCGGCGCCTCCCACGGAGGGTTCATGGAGCGACACCTCGCCCTCGGGCGTAATCCGGATCTTCACGTCGCCGTTGCGCGACTCGAGCTCCAGGCGGTAGAAGATACCCTCGGAGACCGTCTCGTACAGATCCGCGTCGTCGAGCCGATAACCGCGCGCCTCGGCATACTCCGAAGCGGCCCAGGCAGCCGTCACCGCTTCGGGCAGGTCGGCACGGCGCACCCCGGTCTTGGTATACTGCCACGCCGCGCCGCGGTCGAAGAAGAGTTCGCGCTTCACGCCGCCGTCGAGAATCTCGACCTCCGTCCCCTCTGACTCTGCATCGACGTCGATCACACGGGCCGAAGGATAGTGCGTCCGGATATACTCCCCGATCGAGGCCGCAGGCTCGGCCGGGATGAAATCGCCGTAGTCGCAGTCGGGGTCCGCGTCGGCCACACACTTCACCAGCACGCCGTCGGGCGAGTAATAGAGGTCCATCTCGCGGCCGCCCTGTTCGACCTCGATGACGTAGATCTCTGGCTCGACATCGCCCGCACGGTAGAGTACGTCCACCCGGTCATCGACCCGCCACGAGGCATATTCGCTTGCGGCAAAGGCCTCCCTGACCGCCTGCGGGAGGGCTTCGAAACGGATCTCCGTCTCGGTCATCGTCCAGCGCCCGTCGGCATTGCCGAACCAGGCCGAGCAGTTCGTGGAGAGTGCCGCACGGGTTCCCGTCCAGTAGAAGTCCGCCACGGCATAGTCGCCCTTCATGCTCCAACTTACGTTCTGCGCACCGGGGTAACGCTCGGCAAAAGCCGCCAGCACCTGCGGCGACACCTCGCCTCCCGAGCCGCGCTCCCCGTCGGAGCGCTCACATCCCGCAGCCAGAAACGCGGCGGCTGCAACCAACAGATTTCTCATCCAATTCATCATGATCGTGTCGTTTTAAGTTTTAAGTGGTTCGATTACCCATTTTCGCAGGCAAAGCTACGGGGACATTTTGAAAAGAAACTGAAACGGCACAAAAAAACCGGTCCTTCGCGGACCGGTCGCTCCGTCATTCGGACGCGCGGTATTCGTTGGGGGTCTGCCCCGTGAGTTTCTTGAACATCCGGGTGAAGTGCTGCGGATACTGGAAGCCCAGTTCGTAGGCAATCTCACCGATCGTCCGCCCCGGATCGAGCACCCGCTCCTTCGCCACCTCGAGCAGTTTGAGCTGGATGTGCTCCTGAGCCGTGCGGCCCGTCTCCCGCTTGACCAGGTCACCGAAATAGTTGGGCGAGAGGCAAAGCTGTCCGGCGCAGTATTTTACCGTAGGAAGTCCTTCGCTGCGGGCGCGCCCCTCGGCGAAGTAGTCATCCAGCAGGCGTTCGAAACGCGTCAGCACGTCGTGATTGACATGTGCCCGGGTGATGAACTGCCGTTCGTAGAAACGCAGGCAGTAGTCGAGCAGCACCTCGATCTGCGTGGTGACCAGCCGCCGGCTGTGACGGTCGATGGCATGCCCGAGTTCGAGACGGATCTTCCGGAGGCTGTCCACGACCAGCGACCGTTCCGTCTCCGAGAGGTGCAGCGCCTCGTTCACCTCATAAGAAAAATAGGTATACTCCTTCATGTTGCGGCCAAGCATCGTCCCGCGGATCAGGTCCGGGTGGAAAACCAGCGCCCACCCCTTCGGCTGGAACTTTTCGCCGTTATCCTCGAAGCCGATCACCTGCCCGGGGGCCAGGCAGACGAGCGTACCCTCCTGGTAGTCGTAGTAGTTGCGGCCATAGATCATGTCGCCGCAACGGACCTCCTTGAGGAAAACCGCATAAAAGCCGAACGTCTGGCGCATATGGTAGACAGGCCGGGCCTCTGCGAAATCGACAACCGCCACCAGGGGATGCTGGGCCGCGACACCCAGCGACCCGCAATATTCGCCGACGGATTCGATGTGCCGGATTTTTGATTCCATATTATTAGTTACAGGCTTGTTTTCCACAAAGGTAACCATTTCCGCGGGATCCCGCTCCCCGGCGGGCAAAAATCGGTAATCGGGGTAAAAGATTCCGTAATCCGTCTACACGGAACCGGCCGGGATGCCGTATCTTTGCATTACCGGACCCCGGACTGGGGTCCAACGGAGAAAAAAACGGATACGGACATGAAAAAACGGGTATTGATTCTTTCATCCAGCCCCCGCCGACACGGCAATTCCGACACGCTTTGCGACGAATTCCTGCGCGGAGCCCGCGAGGCGGGGCACGACGCGGAAAAGATCTTTCTGCGCGACCGGACCATCTACTACTGCACGGGATGCGGCACCTGCACCGAACCGGGCAGATCCTGCCCGCAGTACGACGATGCACGGGAAATCATCGAGAAGATGGTCGAAGCCGACGTCATCGTGCTCGCCTCGCCGGTCTACTTCTATGCGATGAGCGCACAGATGAAGACCCTGATCGACCGCTGCTGCTCGGAGTACCTGAGGATAAGCAACAAGGAGTTCTACTTCATCATCACGGCCGCCGAGCAGGACAAGGGCGCCATGGAGCGCGTGATCGAGGGATTCCGCGGATTCCTCGACTGCCTCGAAGGGGCCCGCGAGCGGGACACGATCTACGGACTCGGCGTCTGGAAGATGCACGAGATCGACGGACATCCCGCCCTGCACGAAGCCTACGAGGCGGGACGCAAACTCTGACCCGCCGCGCCGGCAACCGCCGCAAACAACGACAAAAGTACCAACATGAAACGAACGACCCTCGCCGGCCTGCTGCTCCTCGCATCCGGAGCCGCTGCAACAGCCCGGCCGGCAACAAACGACATCACCATGAAAGACACCACCGAATTCCACCAGATCTTCCCGCAGGGCGAGGCCAACCCGCCAGCCAACGCTCAATATTTCATCGGACAGTCCTACCTGGCGCCCCTGACCCGGAACGGAGCGTTGAACTGCCCGGTCTACAACGTCACCTTCGAACCCGGCTGCCGCAACAACTGGCACAGCCACACGGGCGGCCAACTGCTGCTCGTAACGGCCGGACGCGGCTTCTACCAGGAGCGGGGGCAGGAGGCCCGGCAGCTTCTCCCGGGCGACGTCGTCGAGATCGCACCGAACGTGGTCCACTGGCACGGTGCGGCCCCCGACAGCTGGTTCTCGCATCTGGCCGTGGAGTGCAACCCGGCCACGAACCGCAACACATGGCTCGAGCCCGTGGACGACGACACCTACCGTGCGGCCACGGCCCCGAAGCCGTCGCAGGCTAAGACCGACGACGGCCTGCCCAACCCGCTGGCGGCCTTTGCCTCGAGCGATCCCGAGCTGAGCGCCCTGGCCGCCGGTTTCGCCTGCGGCGAGACGCAACAGTACGGCTCGCTCGACCGCCGCACGCGGTTGCTGGTGACCCTTGCCTCCGTTGTTGCGCTGCAGAGCGACGAACTACTCGCTCCGCTGCTGGACGCCGCTCTCGATGCCGGCATTCCACCCGTCGAGATCCGCGAGACGGTCTACCAGACGATCCCCTACGTCGGCATGGCGAAGGGCGCCGACGCAGTAGCCGCCATGAACCGCCGGTTCACGGCCCGGGGCATCAGCCTGCCCCTCGAAGCATGCGGCACGACGACCCCCGACACCCGCTTCGAGCAGGGACTGGCCCTGCAGAAGTCGATCTTCGGAGAGGCGATCGACCGGATGTACGAGACCTCGCCGGCCGACCAGATACACATCCAGCACTACCTCTCGGCCAACTGCTTCGGCGACTACCAGACCCGCCGGGGACTGGACGCGGCAACCCGGGAGCTGCTGACCTTCGCCACGCTGGTTTCGTTGGGAGGCTGCGAGCCTCAGGTCAAGGGACACATTTTGGGCAATGCCCGTGTCGGCAACGGCAAGCCGACGCTGCTGGCCGTCGTCACCCAATTGCTTCCCTACATCGGCTATCCGCGCTCGCTCAATGCCATCGCCTGCCTGAACGAGGTGCTGCCCGAGGCGAAATAGCCCGTTCATCAACACAACGACGGCCGGGATCCTCATGCGGAGGATCCCGGCCGTCGCACGTCTGCACCGATCCCGGCGGGGCGTCTCAGATCCGCCGCGGATAACGCAGCAGGATGGCCAGCACGGCCACGGCGCCCATGATGGCGGGATAATAAAGGTAACGGATGATGCCCAGCGGCGAGAGGCCCGTCAGCCCCGCGGCCATGAGCAGCTGGGCTCCGTAGGGCAACAGCCCCTGCGTGAAGCAGGAGAAGGTGTCGAGCAGGCTGGCGCTCCGCCGGCGATCGACGCCGAACCGGTCGGCGATCTTGCGGGCAATCGGGCCGACGGTAAGGATGGCGATCGTGTTGTTGGCCGTGCAGAGGTTCGAGAGGCAGACCAGTCCGGCAATCGTCCCCTCGGCCCCCCGGCGGCCCGAGATGCGGCGCGTCATGTGGCCGATGATGTAGTCGATGCCGCCGTTGAAACGAATCAGTTCGAGCAGTCCCCCGGCCATCATCGTGACGATGATCAGTTCACCCATGCCGGTGATGCCCTGTCCCATGCCGCCGCACCACGCGAGCAGGTCGAAACTCCCGGTCGCCAGGCCGATCGCGCCCGAGGCGGCGATGCCCAGCAGGAGCACCTTCAATACGTTCATGCCGGCAATGGCCGTTACCAGCACAAGCAGGTAGGGCAGCACACGGACCCACTCGACCCGTCCCGGCGCCACCACGGCATCGGCTCCGCTGCCCGTCAGCAGATAGACCAACAGCGTCACCACGGCCGCCGGGGCCACAATGCGCACATTGACACGGAACTTGTCGCGCAGGTCGCACTCCTGTGTGCGGGTTGCGGCGATCGTCGTGTCGGAGATGAACGAGAGGTTGTCGCCGAAGAAGGCGCCGCCCACGACGATGGCCGTCAGCCAAGCCTCGTTCATCCCCGTCTCGGACGAAAGCCCCGCAGCCACGGGGACCAGCGCCACGATCGTTCCCACGGAGGTGCCGACCGACAGGGAGATGAAGCAGGAGGCCAGGAACAGTCCGGCCGGGAGCAGACGCCCCGGCAGCAGGTGCAGCGTCAGATCGACCGTGGCATCCACGGCACCCATGCTCCGGGCCGACTCGGCGAAGGCGCCCGCCAGTACGAAGATCCAGATCATCAGCAGCACGTTCGGGTCGGCGGCCCCGGCCGAAAAGCGGGAGATCCGCTCGGCGAAGGGGACACGCCGCGTAATGGCCACGGCATAGGCCGAGGCGGCAATGAAGGCTACCGAAATGGGCATCCGGTAGAAATCGCCGGCCACCAGCGACACGGCAAGGTAACAGGCCAGGAAGACAAGCAGCGGCGTCAGCGCAAGGAAACTGCCGCGGCACGACTGTTTTTCAGACATTTCACTTTTTCGATTAGCGGACCCGGGTCCGGAAGGGGCAAAAGTACCGAAAAATTTCCACTTGCCCAATTCTTCCCCGTCGGGTCCCCGCACTGCACAATGAAATAAATTTGGCAAACAGCCCAAATTTTGTATATTTGCGTAAGAGTGCCGACAAGATGTCGGGCACCGCATGCATGGCGGTGTCGCGACGAAGATTGCGACGCAGAACGAGATTTTGACGACAAAGCCTCATAACCGCATGACTTCCATGGAATTCGGCCGCTTGTTCGCCTGCTACCGGCCCCGGTTCGAGCTTCTTGCGAACCGCTACGTGCGCAACCGGACCGTAGCGGAAGACATCGTGTCGGAGAGTTTCATGACCCTCTGGGAAAACCGGGAGAAACTCCCGGCCGACTGCAACCTCCCGGCCTATGTGCTGACCGTCGTGCGCAACCGCTGCCTCGACTGGCTCCGCGCCCAGTCGCGTCATGCCCAGATCGAACAACAGGTCTACGAGCTCCGCCGCGAGGTGATCGCCGCCGACATCCGCTCGCTGGAGGCTTTCGACCCGAGCGAGATCTTCTCGGGGGAGGTCGAGCGGATCATCCGCGAGACGCTCGAGGGAATGTCCCCGCTCACCCGGCAGGTATTCGAAGCCCGCCGTTTCGAAGATAAGTCGTACAAGGAGATCGCCCAGATGCACGGAATCACCGTCCGCCGGGTCGAGTTCGAACTGACCAAGGCGGTCAAGGAGTTCCGCATCGTCCTCAAGGACTACCTTCCGGCGTTACTCATCCTGCTGTCTTCCAGCACCTTGAAATCGTAAAAAAATTTAATTGCATTTTTTCCATCGGAATTGTGCTCCGCAGAGTGGGAATCCGGGCCGCTTGTTCGTTATCTATATACGATGGCAAACAACGAGACGATGAATCCCGACTTACTGCTCAAATACCTCGACAACGAGGCCTCCGATCAGGAGATGCGCGAGGTGCTCGCCTGGCTTGAGGCCGACCCTGCGAACCGGCTCGAACTCGACCGGCTCGACCGGGCGCTCGCAGCCTCAATCATCCACGGGCCCCTGCCCGGCGAACAGAGCGCCGCGACACCCGCACCGGCGTCCGAAAAGGCCGGACGTCGCATCACCCTGCGCCGCATCGTCCGTTACACGGCCGAACTGGCCGCCGTGCTGCTTGTCGGCGTCGTCCTGTCGTGGACGCTGACGCGAAACCGGCTCGACGAATGGTCGCAGCGGACCACCTCGATCGAAGTGCCGCCCGGACAATACCTCAGCATGCGCCTCGAAGACGGAACGAACGTATGGCTCAGCGCCGGCACGCGGTTCGAATACCCGCTCGTCTTCGCCGGACGGGAGCGTCGCGTGAAGATCAGCGGCGAGGCGATGTTCGATGTCGAGCACGATGCCGACCATCCGTTCGTCGTCGAAACGTTCGCCTGCGACGTCGAGGTCCTCGGCACGAAGTTCGATGTCGAGGCCGAACCCGACGAAGGCATCTTCTCCACCGCCCTGCTGCGCGGAAGCGTGAAGGTCTCCAACAAGCTCACGGCCGGCGAGGAGTTCATCCTCCAGCCCAATGACGAGATCCGCCTGGTAGGCAACCGGCTGCAGCTCGACCGGATCGACAACCCCGACGAGTACCTCTGGACCGAGGGGCTCATCAGCATCAAGGGCCAGACTTTCGAGGAGCTGATGCACAAGTTCGAGAAATACTTCGGCGTCCGCATCCTCATCGAACGGCGCAACATCCCGACCGTGGACTACAACTATGGAAAGATCCGAATATCCGACGGAATCGACACCGCGCTGCGCATGCTCCAGCGCTCGGCGCGCTTCTCCTACGTGCGCGATCCGGAGGACAATACGATCCGCATACGCTGACTCCTCCCCGATGCGGAGCGGCGGAATCCACCCGAAACCACCTGTATTGAATGACTAACCTAAAGACGAATGTATGAAGAAATGAAAATCGACTCCTCACTCTGACATGCAATGCCGTAAAAAAGAAGAACTGCGGACGATGGCGCGCCCGCAGTCCGTGGTCGGCATTGTCTCAAATCTCAAGCTATTAACTACTAACCACTATGTAAAAGTATGAACAAAAAACGTATTCAGCAAATCAAATGCCTGTTTACACTCGTTTTCGCCGCGTGCACGCTATTTCACGCCGCCCGCTCATACGCACAGACCACTCAGGTGACAATCAGCCAGGAGAATGTCCCGATGGAGCGCGTGATGAACGAGATCGAAAAACAGACGGGCTATCTCTTCCTTTCGAACAATGACGTCGATATCCGGCGCAACGTGAGCGTCCGCATCGAAAACGGCACGCTGGCCGAAGCCCTCGGACAGATGCTCAAGGGCTCGGGCGTCACCTACCGACTTGAGAACAAATACATTTCGCTCTCCGCAGCCCCGAGGGGGGGGGAACCGGTAACCGTCAAGGGAACGGTGACCGATGCCAACGGTCCGGTGATCGGCGCAACGATCACCATCAAGGGCGGCACGACGGGAACCACCTCCGCAATCGACGGATCGTTCTCGCTCTCGGCACGCCCGGGCGACGTGCTGATCGTGGCCTTCATCGGCTACAAGAGCGTCGAGATCCCCTTCACGGGCCAGACCGAACTGACGGTCGAGCTTGAGGAGGAGTCCCTCCAGATGAACGCCGTCGTCGTGACGGCCCTCGGTATCAAGCGCGAGGAGAAGGCGCTGGCATACAACGTCCAGCAGGTGAAGGCCGAAGAGCTGACGACGGTCAAGGACGCCAACTTCGTCAATTCGCTGGTCGGCAAGGTGGCCGGTGTGACGATCAACGCCGGCGCGGGCGGTGCAGGTTCCTCGACGCGCGTGGTGATGCGTGGACAGAAGTCGATCGAGAAGAGCAACACGGCCCTCTACGTGATCGACGGTATCCCGATGTACAACAACAGCTTCGGCGGATCGGGCGGCAGCTACGGCGACCAGGTCGGCTCGGAGAGCGCCGCCGACATCAACCCCGAGGACATCGAGTCGGTCAATATGCTGACCGGACCTTCGGCAGCCGCCCTCTACGGTTCGGAGGCCGCCAACGGCGTGATCATCATCAACACCAAGCGCGGCGCCGTGGACAAGACGATCGTCACGCTGAGCAACAGCACGATGTTCTCGTCGGTATACATGATGCCCGAGATGCAGAACCGCTACGGCACAAGCAACTCGACCTTCAGCTGGGGTTCGCCGATCAACGGCACGTTCGACGCCCGCGACTTCTTCAACACCGGCACGAACATCATCAACTCGGTCTCGGTATCGACCGGCAACCAGAAGAACCAGACCTACATCTCCGTATCGACGACCAACAGTACGGACATCATCCCCGAAAGCGCCTACAACCGCTACAACTTCTCGGCCCGCAACACCACGACGTTCGCCAAGGAGCGCCTGACGTTCGACTTCGGTGCCAACTTCATCATCCAGGACAACAAGAACATGGTCTCGCAGGGCAAGTACTTCAACCCCCTGCCGGCGCTCTACCTCTTCCCCCGCGGCGATGATTTCAACGAGATCCGCCTCTACGAGCGCTGGGATCCCATCCGCGGCCTGATGGCGCAGTACTGGCCCTACGGCGAGGGCGCACACTCGATCCAGAACCCCTACTGGATCCAGAAGCGCATGAACCGCGAAACGGACAAGCGCCGCTACATGCTCAACGCCTCGCTCAAGTGGAAGGTCACCGACTGGCTCGACATCACCGGCCGCGTGCGGATCGACAACTCGGAGTACCGCATGACGCGCAAGTACTACGCCACGACGCTGACCACCTTCGCCGGCGACAACGGAGGACTGCAGGATCAGACGCAGACCGACCGCACGTTCTACGGCGACGTGATCGCCAACATCAACAAGCAGTTCGGCGAGGACTGGACCCTCAACGCCCAGATCGGCGCCTCGATCGACGACCAGCGCTACGAGATGGCCGGCGTGGCAGGCGACCTGAAGACCGCCAACTTCTTCACGACGCTGAACCTCAACACGACCGAGAAGTTCAAGCTCTACCAGGAGGGCTGGCATGACCAGACGCAGGCCATCTTCGCCAACGTCGAGGTGGGCTGGCGCTCGATGCTCTACCTCACGCTCACGGGCCGCAACGAGTGGCCCTCGATGCTGGCCTATTCGAAGCAGTCGTCGTTCTTCTACCCGTCGGTCGGCCTCTCGGGAGTCATCTCCAACATGGTCGATCTGCCCGACTGGTTCTCCTTCCTCAAGGTCCGCGCATCGTACGCCCAGGTGGCTTCGGCCTTCGACCGCTACCTCTCGAACCCGAGCTACACCTACGTCGAGCAGAGCCACGGATGGAAAGCCCCGGCAACCTACCCCAACAACGACCTGCGTCCCGAGGATACCCGCTCGTGGGAGATCGGCGTCAATGCCCGCTTCCTGAACAAGTTCAACCTCGACGTCACCTACTACCGTTCGAACACCTACCACCAGACGATCTACATGCCGCTGGCCAGCTCGACCGGTTACGAGAACTACGCCGCACAGACGGGTAACGTCCGCAACCAGGGCGTCGAGCTCGCCGTAGGCTACAACAACAAGTGGGGCGACTTCCGCTGGGGAACGAACTTCACCTACACCTTCAACGAGAACAAGATCATGGAGCTGGCCCACGGCATGATCAACCCGATAACGGGCGTAGCCGAGGACCTGACCGAGATCAAGAAGGACTGGCTGGGCGCCTCCGACGTCGCCCCGCGCGTCATCCTGCGCGAAGGCGGTTCGCTGAGCGACATCTACGTCAATCACCAGCTGGCCCGCGACCTGAACGGCAACATCCTCATCAGCAACACCGGAGCGCTGTCGATGGAGGAGATCGAGGCCCGCAAGGTAGGTTCGCTGGCCCCGAAGTGCAACCTCGGATGGAGCAACAACTTCGCCTGGAAGGGCATTGACCTCGGAGTGGTCTTCACGGCCCGCATCGGCGGCATGGCCTACTCCGCAACGCAGGGTATCCTCGACTACTACGGCGTGTCGGAGGCTACGGCCGCAGCCCGCGACCGGGGCGGCATTCCGATCAACTACGGCTCGGTCAGCCCCCAGACCTACTACCAGACGATCTCCTCGGCCGAGGGCGGTCACGGCGCCTACTACCTCTACGACGCCACCAACGTCCGCCTGCAGGAGCTCAACCTGAGCTACACGCTGCCGCAGAAGTGGTTCCGCAACAAGGCCAAACTCACCCTCGGCTTCGTGGCCCGCAACCTCTGGATGATCTACTGCAAGGCTCCGTTCGATCCCGAAATCTCCGCAGCCACCGGCAGCAACTACTACCAGAACGTAGACTACTTCATGCTGCCCAGCACCCGGAACCTCGGTTTCAACATCAAACTCCAATTCTAACAACCGCTGACCTATGAAAAACAGACTCAAAATAATGCTCGGAATCCTGCTGGTCGGCTCGCTGACCGGTTGCACGGGTAACTTTGAAGAATACAACACCGATCCCTATGCTCCGCAGGAGCCCGATCCCACGATGCTGCTGCCGACGATGATCGACGCCATGATGTACGTCCAGCAGAACAACTCGCAGATGATAGACCAGATGGTCGGCACGCTGGGCGGCTACTTCACCCTCACGAACCGTTGGGGCGGCCAGAACTTCGATACGTTCAACCCCTCGGCCGACTGGAACCAGGGCCCCTACAACACGATGTTCCTCAATATCTACGGCAACCTGTTCGAGATAGAGGAGCTCTCGCAGGGCTCGGGCCACTGGATGGCCATCGCCAACCTGATCCGCGCCGCCGTGATGATCCGCGTGGCCGACATCTACGGCCCGATCCCCTACAGCCAGGTGATGAAGGGTCTGATGTACGTGCCCTACGACACCAACGAGGAGGTCTACAAGAACATCATCGCGCACCTGCAGAACTCCGCATCGACGCTCTACTCCTATGCACAGACCTATCCCTCGTCGAAGCCGATGGGATCGAGCGACCCGATCTATGCCGGAGACTATGCACTCTGGGCCCGTCTGGCCAACTCGCTGACGCTCCGTGTGGCCATCCGCACGAACGACAAGGAGTCCGCCCTGCAGGCCATCGCCCATGAGGCCGGCATGATCGAGACCAACGCCCAGAACGCCATGATGTCGCCCGGCATCCAGGGCAACCCCTACCAGCTGGCATCGGTATCGTGGGGCGACCTGCGCGTAAACGCCTCGATCGTCGATTACATGTCCGGCTACAAGGATCCCCGCATGGCGGCCTACTTCACCAAATCGACCTTCCCGGGCTATACGGACCAGTATGTCGGCATGCGCTCGGGCGAGGCTGATTTCGACAAGACCTCCGTGGCCGCCTATTCGATGCCCAATCTGACGTCGGGAACGCTGCTGCCCGTATTCGTGGCAGCCGAGACGCAGTTCCTGCTGGCCGAGGCCGCCCTGAAGGGGTGGATCGACGGCGGCGAGGCCAAGGCCCGCGAATACTACGAGGCCGGCATCCGCCTGTCGATGGAACAGTACGGCATAACCGACAGTGATGCCGTATCGAAGTACCTGGCAGACAAGACGCTCACTCCGGCCGGACACTCGAACGACCCGCGCGGCTCGAAATACACCTACGACCGCAAGACCACCGTCAAGATCGCCTGGGAGGGTGAGACATCGACCGAGAAGCACCTCGAGCAGATCATCACGCAGAAGTGGATCGCCAACTACCCGATGGGACTCGAGGCGTGGGCCGAGTACCGCCGTACGGGCTATCCCGAACTGGCTCCCGTGATCGACAACCTGAGCGGCGGCGTGGTGGACTCGAACCGCGGCATGCGCCGTCTGGCCTTCCCGCTCTCGGAGAAGGACCAGAACACGACGAACTACCAGAACGCCGTGACGATGATCGGCGGCACGGACACGCCGGCCGTGGATCTGTTCTGGACCAAGAAAAACTGACCGTAAAACCAAGACCAAGAATCGACTATGAACTGGAAAAGAAATAGCTGGACTCTGCTCGTCGCCGGGCTCTTCGTCGCCGGGTTCACCAACTGCAGCGACTGGACCGAAACGGAAAACGAGTGGGTCCTGGAGTCCCAAAACACCGAAACGAACAAACCCGAAAGCTACTACCAGAACCTGCGGGCCTGGAAGGCCAGCGACCACGCCATCTCGTTCGGATGGTACAGCGGCTGGGGTGAGCCCACGGTCTCGACGACCAACATGCTGGCCGGCATCCCCGACTCGATGGACATCGTCTCGCTGTGGGGCAACTGGAGCAACCTCTCGGAAGGCAAGATCAAGGATCTGCGCGAGGTACAGCAGAAGAAGGGCACGAGGGTGATCTTCTGCAGCGTTACCTCCTACGTGGGCCAGAACTTCACCCCCGCGGAGTACGACACCGACGAGGCTTCCCGCAACGAGTTCTGGGGCTGGAAGGACGGTGACAGCGAGGCCATCGACGCCGCCATCGCCAAGTATGCGAAGGCGATCGCCGACACGGTCTTCAAGTACAACTACGACGGTTTCGACATCGACTTCGAGCCCAACTACGGTTACGGAGGCCCGCTGGCCAGCGACATGGGCCGCATGCACACGCTGCTGACCGAGCTCAACAAATACATCGGTCCGCAGTCCCCGAACCCCGACAAGCTGCTGATCGTCGATGGCGAGCCCCAGACGCTCAACGCCGAGAGCGGTCCGCTGATCGACTACTTCGTCGTGCAGGCCTACACCGTATCGGGAGGTTCGCCCTCACCCAACGCCACAGGATACGAAAGCGACAAGGACGACCGTCTGCAGCGATGCCTGAACAAGTTCCTGAGCGTAATGAGCGAGAAGGAGATCACCAACCGCTATGTGATCTGCGAGAACCTCGAGAGTGCGATGGATGCCCTCAACGGCGGCTTCTACTGGGTATTCCGCGACGGCACGAAGGCCGACAAGTCGAAGATCCCCTCGCTGGTCGGCATGGCCATGTGGGAGCCGACGAACGGCTTCCGCAAAGGCGGATTCGGCGCCTACCAGTTCGGCTACGAGGCGATGAACTCCCCTTCGTACAAATGGATGCGCACGGCCATTGCCGCCCAGCAGGCGCTTGAGAACCCCGAAACCCCCGAGGCAGGGAATTGAAAAACCTTTAATCTACCGACTATACCATGAAAAAACTGAAAATATCGATTGCGTCCCTGCTCGTTGCGGCATCGGCCCTGGTCGGCTGCGACAACGCGGAATACGGAACGCTCGGCACCCATGCCTATATCAATGAAAGCGTCTCGTCGCTGAGCCGGTCCACGAAGGTTGTGCTCGATAGCGAGGAGGGCGCCAACGTACAGATCACGGTTTGCCTCAGCTCAAAGAGCGAAGCCGACGCCCAGTTCCGTCTGGTTGTGGACGAAGCGGTGCTGAAGAGCTACAACGAGGCACAGAGCGCAAGCTATACGGTGATGCCCGAAGAGCTCTTCGAGCTTCCCGAGAGCATCACGATCAGCGAAGGCAAGTTCAATGCCGATCCCGTCTCGATCCACATCAATCAGATTCCGGCAGATATGGCCGGCGAGATGTACGCCATTCCGCTGCGACTGGAGAGCATCGACGGCAAGATTCCGACGACGAGCGCCTCCTCGACCTTTGTCATCACAATCGAGAGCATCGCCGTTTCGACACTCCCGATGTTCGACGGAGGCGCCGGTCTGGCCACGCAGGAGGGATTCCCCATGTCGCTCGACAAGTTCACCGTGGAGGTCCGCTTCCAGATCAGCGACACGGCCAACCGCAACCGCGCCGTCTTCACGAACGGCGGTTCGAACGGCAGCCTGGTCCTGCTGCGCTTCGAGGACCCGCAGAACGACGAGACGAACGACGCCGGTGAGGTCGTCACGGCAGCTCACTCGCTCGTACAGTTCCAGGGCGACAACGGCTTCCTCAACCCGACGACGGCCTTCGTGCCCAACAAGTGGCAGCATCTGGCCGTAACCTACGACGGAACGAAGATCACGATCTATGTAAACGGCGCATTCGCCGGTTCGAAGGACCTCGTTGTCAAGAGCGAGTTCAAGCAGGCCGGCTGGTTCGGCGGCAGCGTTCCCGGCGGCGACGGCGGACACGGTACGGACGATTCGTGGTGGAACGGCTGCAAGATCCTCTGCACCGAAGCACGCATCTGGTCGGTATGCCGCACCGAAGCACAGATCCAGAACAACATGACCACCGTAAGCCCTTCGTCCGAGGGTCTGGAGGCTTACTGGCGCTTCAATGAGGGCAGCGGCACGACTTTCGAGGACTGCACGGGACACGGCCATACGCTGACCACGACGAAGAGCCCGACGTGGATTCCGGGCATCAAGTCCAACGATCCGTCCACTCCGTGGCCGGGAGAGAGCAAATAAGCCAAGCACACCGGACAGAAAACGAGCCGGCGGTCCCCTGAGGGCCGCCGGCTTTTTCATTTGCCGCATTGCCGCCGCACTGCACGAACGGAGCAGATATAAAAAACGACGGACCGCATCGATACACGGTCCGTCGGCTGACGCAGTGGGAACATGCAGATTTGAACTGCAGACCTCCTGCTTGTCAAGCAGGCGCTCTGAACCCCTGAGCTATGCTCCCGGATAAAAAAAACGGCTTACATACACTGTAAGTCGTTCTTTTTCAAATTTGTGGGAGCTGAGGGATTCGAACCCCCGACCCTCTGCTTGTAAGGCAGACGCTCTGAACCAGCTGAGCTAAGCTCCCTTAAAAATGGCTTGGGACTGCAAAGGTAATTCTTTTTTTTCGAACTCCAAATTTTTCGTTAAAAAAATTTTTCATTCATTCAGACCACCCTTTTGCAGGCGTGTTCTACAAAGAACCTTACGCAACCCTCGCGCATCTGCGCCTGAACAAGGACTTGAACCTAGGACCCCATGATTAACAGTCATGTGCTCTAACCAACTGAGCTATTCAGGCTTTTCGAAGAACGTTGTTTCTCGTTTTCGGTGTGCAAATATAGGGCAAATTTTCATTCCCGCAAAATTTTCGCGCCTTTTTTTCACAAAAAATGTATCTTTGTAAATCATCCTACATTTGGAAGCATGCGCCTGAAGACTCTTATATTATTCATAATCTGCACATTCGGAGCGACCATACCGACTGTGCAGGCTCAACTCGCATTCGAGCCCTCGGAGTGGGATTTCGGCTCCATACGCGAAACCGACGGTCCGGTGAGCCATACATTCACGGGAAAAAACGGCAGCGACCGGCCGCTGGTCATCCTCGACGTGGTGACCACGTGCGGCTGCACGGTGCCCGAATTCTCGAAGCAACCGATCCTCCCGGGCGCCGAGACGCGGATCACGGTCACCTACGACCCGACCAACCGTCCGGGCACCTTCGACCGAGAGTTGTGGGTCTACTCCTCCGACCGCAAGCGGATCGCCACCCTCACGATCCGGGGCCAGGTCATCCCCCGCCCGAAGAGCATCGAGGAGCAGTACCCGGTCGATGCCGGCGGCGGACTGCGCCTGAGTTCGACACTCTGCGCCTTCACCTATATGTATCCCGGGGAGCGGATGCAGTCGGTCATCGGATACGCCAACACCTCGCAGCACGAGATCCGGCTCGAGTTGCGTCCCGAGGTTGCAAGCGGGCTGCTCTCGGTCGATTACCCGCAGACCATCGCCCCGGGGGCCCGGGGACAGATCAACCTGGGCTACCTGATCCCCGCCGACCGCCCCCGCTACGGCACCATACGCGACGCAATGCAGGTTTTCGTAGACGGGAGGAGCCGCGACGTGCGGATCGTCACGCACGGCATCGGAGCCGACAACCCGGCCCGGATGCCCGAGGGTCGTGCCCCGCGGTGCGAAATCTCGGAAAATATCCTTAAATTTGGCCCCGTGAAGCACAACGCCCCCGAGCAACGGTTGCGGTTCGCTCTCTCGAATACGGGACGCGGCGAACTCGTCGTCCGATCGGTGGAGAGCGGAGGCCACGTCACCGCGACGCTCCGCCCCGGCACGACGGTTTCTCCCGAGCAGGCGGCCGAAGCCGAAGTGGTGCTCGACCCGGCCCGCCAGCAGTACGGCGTGATGAGCGACTTCCTGATCATCGTGACGAACGACCCCGTGCGGCCCATGCGCCGCATCCGTGTGACAGCGATCATCGAGGAGTGAAAAAAGAGAAGAGACACACAACGAAACGATAGAACAATGTACCCGATTCTTGAAAAAAGAAACCTCGCCGAGGGGATCTGGCTGATGAAGGTCCTTGCGCCGCGCGTCGCCCGCTCGGCACAGCCCGGACAGTTCGTCATCGTCCGCGTAGACGAGCACGGTGAGCGCATTCCGCTCACGATCTCCGATTTCGACACCGAGGAGGGCAGCGTGACGATCGTCACGCAGGCCATCGGTGCCTCGACGCGCAAGATCTGCGCACTGAACGAAGGCGAGGCATTCGCTGATTTCGCCGGGCCGCTGGGACGGCCCTCGGAATTCGTCCACCTGACGGACGAGGAGTTGCGGCAGCGCCGCTTCCTGTTCGTGGCAGGCGGCGTGGGGACCGCCCCGGTCTACCCGCAGGTCAAATGGCTCCACGCACACGGCGCCCGCGTCGATGTCATCATCGGTGCCAAGAGCCGCGACATGCTGATCTACGTCGAAAAGATGCGGGCCGAGGCCGATAACCTCTACATCGCCACCGACGACGGTTCGGAGGGGACCAAAGGGCTGGTGACGCAGGTCGTCGAGCGGCTCGTGGGTGAAGAGGGGCAGCACTACGACGAGTGCGTGGCCATCGGGCCGATGATCATGATGAAATTCGTGGCCCTGACCACGAAGCGCTTTGCGCTGAAGACCACCGTCTCGCTCAACGCCCTGATGGTAGACGGAACGGGCATGTGCGGCGCCTGCCGCGTGACGGTAGGCGGCAAGACCCGCTTCACGTGCGTCGAGGGCCCCGAGTTCGACGGACACGAGGTCGATTTCGACGAGGCGATGCGCCGCCAGGGCATGTATCGCTCGGAGGAGCAGCGCCGTGCGGCAATCGAGGCCGAACGGGCTGCCGGACACGTATGTAGAATCGGATTGGACAAATAGCCATGGCAAACAGAATACCGCGCGTCCCTGTACGTGAACAGGAACCGCAACTCCGCGCGACCAACTTCGAGGAGGTCTGCTACGGATACAACCACGAAGAGGCCCTGCTCGAGGCCTCGCGCTGCCTGCACTGCAAGAAGCCCCGCTGCGTCGAGGCCTGCCCGGTAGGCATTCGGATTCCGGAATTCATCGCCGCGCTGCACGAGGAGCGGCTGCACGATGCCGCGCAAATCATCGCCCGCGACAGCTCGCTGCCCTCGATCTGCGGCCGCGTCTGCCCGCAGGAGACGCAGTGCGAGGGGGCCTGCGTGCTCGGTGTCAAGGGCGAGCCGGTGGCCATCGGCAAACTCGAGCGCTACGTCGGCGACTGGAAACTGGAGCATGCCGGCGAGCAGGCTCCGGCAACGGCCCCGCGCAACGGCCACAAAGTGGCCGTCATCGGCAGCGGCCCGGCGGGGCCGGCCACCGCC